>ERZ857922.1640-NODE-1640-length-26299-cov-4.929546_pt1 | contig 26299 bp, 25 predicted proteins | sample MGYA00519579_ERZ857922 | MGnify/ENA primary metagenome ERZ857922 (study PRJEB31778, sample SAMEA3449375) | human gut metagenome | biome: human gut; feature: human-associated habitat; material: faeces | place: United Kingdom | collected 2010/2012 ... | reverse complement strand
TTTAACCAAGCTCTATATAATAACCTGAGATTTCCTCTGGTTATTGTGAAGAAGGGGGTTTGAATTGCTCCGAATTCACGGAAAAAACGTTCTACTCCCGGAATCATAGAACCTTCAAAGTCGAATATTGGCGTGTATTGGGAAACGTGGCGGATACATTCCCAAAGAAGTAAGCTATGCGCCCCCGATGCCCTTAATGCCGGGTCGCCGCCTCCGGCCAGATAATAAGCCGAACTTTCCTGCCAGGCAATAAATGCCACTGCATGTAATTCCCCTTTCTCGTCGTAGGCTCCCCATAAGTCGCCTTGGTTACGTTGACGGCAGGCGGTGATCAATTTTATTAATACGTCCTGTCTTTTAGGAGTGGAGAGATGTTGACGTTTAAACGTCATGGATTGTATTTTCAGAAAATCTTCAATAGAAATCCCTTTCCTGATTGTGATGAGAAATTTCTCTTTTGCTTTTGTAATGTTCCGGCGGATATTGGGACTCATGTTCTCCCAAAGTGTATGCTCGTCCCGTATATTGTTCAGCAGGTACGTATAACGGGTTGTCTGTTTGTAACCTTCCCAGTAAAAAGGCAACCAGTCCGTTATCCCATAATTGAAATTTTGGAGGAAATGCGGATAGGATTTTAACACATCCGTAAACTCTTTGCATATTGCTTGCCGTTTTCCTAAAGTCCTGGTGTATTTGGTATCTTTGGATTCTGGAGCAAACCAGGGGCCCATTGTCTGGGTGTAAGGAGGCATTGATATGACTCCTCGGTGAGGAATATATACCGGTAAAGCTGCTAGTATTTTTCCTTTTTCTTCTGTTAGCAAAACTTCCCATTTGGTTTCGCCACAGGCGGCATCCAGCCACCAATCGCGTGAAAAAAGAGGAAAACTGTTTTCTGTATTGCATAACAGGCGGTATTTGTCTTTGTTTAGTTTATAGTTTACAGTTGACAGTTGACAGTTTTCTGAATTAGAATGTGTTTGTAAATCTGATATGTTATTCTTTTCAGTATGTAGCATATTCTATAATTATATATTAAACTGTCAACCGTCACTTGTCAACTATTACCTGGGTTACCCTTTCAATGCTTCGAATATCAATCCGGATAGCTCTTCTGCCAGTTCGGGGTTATCGCTGATGCATTGTTTGGCAGCATCGCGTCCCTGTCCCAGTTTTGTGTCGTTGTAACTATACCAGGAACCGCTTTTCTTGATAATATTCAGCTCCGCACCCAAGTCTACGATCTCGCCAGCCTTGGAAATACCTTCGCCGAACATGATGTCGAACTCAGCTTTGCGGAAAGGAGGTGCAACCTTGTTCTTTACAACTTTCACACGTACCTGGTTACCTTTCATTTCGTCACCGTCTTTCAATGTTCCGATCTTGCGGATATCCAGACGAACTGATGCGTAGAACTTCAATGCGTTACCACCGGTTGTTGTTTCCGGGTTACCGAACATGACACCGATCTTGTCACGCAACTGGTTGATAAAGATGCAAGTCGTATTGGTCTTGTTGATCGCCCCGGTCAGCTTACGCAATGCCTGAGACATCAGACGAGCTTGCAAGCCCATCTTGCTGTCACCCATATCGCCTTCGATTTCAGCCTTCGGAGTCAATGCTGCCACAGAGTCGATAACGATGATATCTACCGCAGAAGAACGGATCAGCTGTTCGGCGATTTCCAAAGCCTGTTCACCGTTATCCGGTTGAGAGATCCATAAGTTTTCTACATCGACACCCAGTTTTTCCGCATAGAAACGGTCGAAGGCATGTTCTGCATCGATAAATGCAGCAATACCACCGGCTTTCTGTGCTTCGGCAATAGCATGGATTGCCAGCGTTGTCTTACCGGATGATTCCGGACCGTATATCTCGATTACACGTCCTTTCGGGTAACCGCCTACGCCTAAAGCTGCGTTCAGGGCGATGGAACCTGTTGGAATAACTTCGATACTTTCAATGCTTTCGTCGCCCAGTTTCATGATAGAACCCTTTCCGTAGTTCTTCTCAATCTTATCCATTGCGGCGCGCAACGCTTTTAACTTGTCGGCATTAACAGCCGGCTTTCCTTCCGGGGTTTTTCCCTCTTCAAATAAATTGTCTTCTTTTGCCATCCCTTTTTATGAATTAAGGATTTGATTAGCATGGTCTTTTGTTTTCACCTCTTTCGGACCGATTATCTTCTCGATGATACCATCTTCGTTGATAATAAAGGTGGTACGGAGAGTCCCCATGTATGAACGTCCGTACAGTTTCTTTTCAGCCCATACGCCAAAAGCTTGTTGCAGGGTTGTGTCCGTGTCAGCGATCAGGTTGAAAGGCAGTTCCTGCTTGGCGATGAATCCCTGATGGGATTTTGCGCTGTCTTTACTAACCCCGACCACTTCGTAACCGGCTGCCTGTAATTCCTTGTAGCCGTCACGCAGGCTACAGGCTTCTGCCGTGCAACCGCTGGTGTTGTCTTTCGGGTAGAAGTAAAGTGCTAACTTCTTACCTTTAAAATCGCTGAGTCTTATTTCATTTCCGTTCTGATCAAGCCCCAATACGTCGGGTGCTTTGTCTCCTACTTGTAATGCCATATTATAATTCCAAATCTACATTAAACATTTCATGCCAGGGCAGTCCTTGTTCGTTCAACTCTTTCATGAACGGATCGGGATTGAATTCTTCCACGTTCCATACACCCGGTTTCTTCCAAACTCCCTGCATAAATAATTTGGCACCGATCATCGCCGGAACGCCGGTGGTATAACTTACACCCTGAGCGCCTGTTTCTTTGTAAGCTGCTTCGTGGCTACAGTTATTATATACATAGTAAGTTTGTTCTTTGCCATCTTTGATACCGCGGATACGGCAACCGATCGATGTTTCTCCCGTGTAATTCTCGCCCAGATCGCCCGGATTAGGCAATACGGCTTTCAGGAACTGGATCGGGACGATTTCCTGTCCGTTGTACATGACCGGATCGATGCGTGACATACCGATATTCTGTATCACCCGTAAATGAGTCAGGTATTCTTGTCCGAAAGTCATCCAGAAACGGGCACGCTTGATCGTCGGGAAGTTCTTTGTCAGACTTTCCAGCTCTTCATGGTACATCAGGTATGATTCACGAGGACCTACATTCGGGTAGTTCAACGGCTTATGTACCGATAACGGGTCAGTATCCTTCCATTCTCCGTCTTCATAGTATTTACCACGCTGAGTAATTTCACGGATATTGATTTCCGGGTTAAAGTTCGTAGCGAATGCCTTGTGATGGTCGCCGGCGTTGCAGTCGACGATATCCAGATACTGGATTTCATCGAAATGATGTTTCGCTGCATAAGCTGTATATACTCCCGTTACACCCGGATCGAATCCGCATCCCAGGATAGCCGTCAGACCCGCTTTTTCGAAACGGTCTTTATAGGCCCATTGCCAGCTATATTCATATTTTGCCTCGTCCAGCGGTTCGTAGTTGGCAGTGTCGAGATAGCTGACACCGTAAGCCAGGCAGGCATCCATGATGGAGAGGTCCTGATAAGGTAGAGCCAGGTTGACGACCAACTCGGGCTTGAAGTCATTAAACAATGCAACGAGCTCGTCCACGTTATCCGCATTGACCTGTGCTGTCTTCACCTTTACATTCTTAATATCGGCAGCAATCTTGTCGCACTTGCTTTTCGTGCGGCTGGCCACCATGATATCGGTAAAAACATCAGCATTCATCGCGATCTTTTTAACAGCAACGGTGCTTACGCCCCCTGCACCAATAACTAATACTCTTCCCATTTACAAATAGAATTAATCTTGTTAATATACAGTTTACAAGGTTTTAAACCAAAGGACAAATATACGATTTATCTTTGAACATATAGCAAAAGAGGCGAATTCATTTTAATAGTTCCCCGAATGTATTTACGATACTGTTTCATCATAAAGAAACAAATGTTTCTACATAATGAAACAACTGTTCCATTACTATGAAACAGATTTTACCAAGGATGTGTTTTTATCATTGATTCGGAATCGGTTTTGCAGCGTTTGTGTCTTTTGTTGCATCTACTTAAGTATATAAACCATGTGCTTTTATACAGAATGGTTATTTCTTGTTGTCTGTGATTCCTATTTTGTAGCATTGTTTCAGAATAAGTTGTTTTTTATAGTTAAAGTATATATAAACGCTTGTAACTTATTGGGAACGCGTTATATTTGTAAATAGAATGCGTAGTTTTTATTCTTATTTAAGGATATGATCTTAAACCCGGCAACGGATATGTAGTCTAAACAGTAGAATAAATATATTAATGTAGAGGAGAAACGAATATGAAACCCATGAAATTAACATCTTTAGTGGTGATGCTTCTGGTCGGCTTCAGTGCCGCAGCCCAGGAGGAGTTCTTTGATGATGTGTATTTCTCTTCAAGTAAAGAAAAAAAGAAAGAAAAAACAGAAGAGAAGGTTATACAGCCCAAAAAAGAAAAAGCAACGGAGTCTTCATCTGCAATTGTATTGGCATCGGCTTCGGATTCACATCCGGCGTTTGATAAAGATAGAGATGTGGATGAATATAATCGTCGATATACATCTGTTGACGTTGAGGAACCTTATGATGAGGATCTGGACGAAGCGGACGGTACTTATATCGAAGAGTTACCTGATAACAATCAGAAAGTAACGAAGAAAGCGGAACGCCGTTCGGATAATGAATATACCGAACGTATCGTACGTTATCATTCACCGAGTAAGATCACGATTGCCGGTGCAGACCAAGTCGATCTGTATCTGAGTGACGGGTATTACAGTTATGGTTATGATACCGATTACTCGGACGGTAATACCAATGTGAATGTAAATATAAACATGGGTAATAGTTGGGGATACTCTCCGTGGTATTCCGGCTGGTATGATCCCTGGTATTATAGTTACAATCCCTGGTACTCTTCCTGGTATGGTCCCCGTTGGGGATTCGGTTGGGGCTGGGGTGGCTTCTACGCCGGTTGGAGCAGTCCTTGGTACGGTCCGTCATGGAGTTATTACGGCCCGGGTTACTGGGGTGGTTATTATGGCGGATTTTATGGAGGTTATTGGGGACACCATCACCACCATTATTACTCGCCAAGCTACTATCGCTCTTCAGGGCGTTCGATTACCGGTCGTTCTTCAAGATCATCATCCAGTAGATATAGTGCAAGTTCAAATCGCTCGTCTTCTTATCGGTCTTCCGATCGTGCTACTTCTTTAAGAAGTAATAATAGTCGTGTGGCGACGAGACAAGGTTCATCTGCCCGCAGTTCCTCGATGTCAAGCAGAAGCGAAGCATCAAGCAGTATTCGTAATAGCGGAAGTACTTCTTCCAGTCGGGGGCAGTCTGCTGTATCAAGCATCCGTACACGACCAACACGTCGTAGTGAATATAATAACAGTGGTACATCATCTTCACGTATTAATTCGGGAGTACAGTCTGCGCCTTCAAGAAGTAGCGGTAGCAGTTCACGTTCTAATTATAACAGTGGTACATCTAACAGTAGCCGTAGCACTTATTCTGCACCATCAAGAAGTAGCAGTAGTCGTAGTTCTGTAAGTACTTACAGTGGCGGCAGTAGTCGTTCAAGTGGTACTAGTAGCCGTTCAAGCGGTGGTGGTGGACGTTCAAGCGGAGGTCGCAGATAACAGTAAAATAAGTAATGAAATATATAAGGGCCGGTATATTCATACTTGTGCCCTTATATATTAATGTATAATAAAACACAGAAACGATGAAAAGAATAGTATGCTTATTTGTGTCGGTATTTTTTCTGGCCGGTGGTATTGCATATGCACAGGGTGAATTGGATGCATACAAATTGTCTCAGACGGATTTGAACGGAACAGCCCGTTATCTGGGCATGAGCGGAGCTTTTGGTGCATTAGGTGGAGATATATCGTCTATGTCAACAAATCCTGCGGGGTTGGGTGTCTATCGTAGTTCGGAAGTTGTAACTACGATTAGTTTGTCTTCTATTAAAACTAATACGAACTGGAATGGTTCGGTGGCTGATGTAAGCAAAACCCGCTTTAATTTTGATAATATTGCCTATGTCGGATATTTTCCGACAGGTAATGACGAAGGTCTTGTAGGCTGGAATATAGGTCTTTCTTATAATAGGGTGAAGAATTATAATCGTTCTTATCGGATGAGGGGAAAGCAGCAGTCTTCTTTATCGGATTATGTGGCCGATATGACGGCAGGGTACAAAGAGTCAGCTTTGATATATGATAAGGAGAGTGGATATGATCCCTATTTTGATGCAAATCCTTTTATTCCTTGGATGTCGGTGTTAGGATATGAAGCCGGTTATTTTTATAAAGATGTGGGAGGGGTTGACGAATATATGTCTTCATTTGCCGGAGAAGTGGATAATGCTGATTTGATTGTAAACGAAAAAGGTTCGGTAGGGCAATATAATATAGCTTTCGCAACGAATATTTCCGATCGTTTTTTCTTGGGGGCAACCTTGGCTATTACCGATATGGACTATAGTATGACATCTAATTATACGGAAGATTTCCCGGGTAATGCCTGGCTAAGTTTAGATAATGGCCTTTCCACAAGTGGTACCGGATATGCTTTTAATATAGGGGCAATTGCTCGTCCTTTGGATTTTCTGCGAATAGGGATTGGCTACAATTCACCCACTTGGTATAAAATGTCAGATTATTTTCATGCCACAGCCAGTACTGACGTCGGTGCGATGAGAACGGATGCTGAAACTCCGTCTAATCAAAAGGGAGAATATCACCTTCGTACTCCTGATCGTTGGATATTCAGTGTGGCAGGTATAGGTCCTAATTTCCTTGTCAGTGTGGATTATGAGTTGACGGCTTATAAGAGAATGAATGTAAACGACTTGGATGGATATGATTTGGAAGCGGTAGAGTTTATTAAGAAAGACTTTGGTAATGCCGGAACATTAAAAGTAGGCGCTGAATATAAGATAACACCGCAGTTTTCTGTTCGTGCCGGTACTTTGTGGAGAACTTCCCCGATGAAGGCTCATGTGAAGGGTGGTACTCCTGCTTTGGATTCGGATGGGGCTTATTATAGAAATGCGATAGGGGTTGCCGGTACAACGCCAAATTATACGGTAGATAAAGGTACTAACTCGTACTCTGTTGGTTTAGGCTATCGTTTTACACCTAATTTCTATGCTGACTTAGCATGTGTCTACCGTGAATATAAAGAAGATGCTTATGCATTTCCTAGTACATTCTATGATGATGGCAAACCTTTCTTTACTTCCACTCCTGCCTCATTAAAGACAAAAACAACGCAGGTCGCTTTAACTTTGGGCTATAAGTTTTAAAGAATATTTTTTTTATATAATAGGTGATGCTTTAATTATTAAGGTGTCACCTATTTTTTTATGTTTGTGTTATATTTGTATTTAAGAATAACAATATAGAGCTCTTTATATGCATAAGATTTTACTAGTTGTGAGGTGTCTATTCTGTTTCTTTTTTTTAACAGTTTGTTTTAGTTGTGATTTAAGAAATCCTCATCAAAAACAAATTGAAAAAATGGAGTTTTTGTTGTGGGAATATCCTGATAGTGTTTATCTTTTATTGGATAGTTTGATTAATGAAAATGATTTGGATGAAGCCTGTTTTGCTAAATCTTGTCTTATTATTTCTAAAGCGGCAGATAAAATAGATAAAAGATTATTAAGTGTAACGGATTATGAAAAGGCGTTATATTGGTACATTGATCACGGGGATATTGATGGACAAGGTCAAATTAATTATTATTTAGGACGTTCTTATTTGGAAGACATGCAATATGAAAAAGCAATGAATGCTTATTTGCATGCACTTAGTCTCTTCGAAAAAATACAAGATTATAATAGTGCTGCATATGTTACAAGTTATATTGCAGATTTGTTTGAGATACAAAATGATCCTGAAAGTGCCCAAAGAAACTATGAGTTAGCAGCCGAATATTTTTATAAATCAGGAAATACAAGAAGTTATGCGTTAGCTTTAAAAGATATAGCCAGGGAGTTAGCTTTTCAGGACTCGTGTGAATTGGCTTTGTCTTATTTAGAACGAGCGGATTCATTAGCTTTTTGGCTTGCAAGATTCTATAGTAAAAATTGCTGTTTATAATAGTTTTGGAAACGTATACAGGATTATGAAACGGTATGCAGACTCTGAAAAGTATTTACTTCGTGCGGCTGCAATTGATACGGTTATGTGTGGAATTCCTAATTTATTAGCTTTGTCTGATTTGTATATTGAGGTTGGTGATTGGGGTAAAGCATCAGATTATCTGGCTCAAGTGGAGAATGATAAGAGTGGACCATATATAGATATGGTAATGTATAATCAATATAAATTGTATAAAGTTCAAGGTAAATATAAAGAAGCATTGTTTTATTTGGAGCAATATCAAGATATATTTGATTCTAATGCAATAGCCAGTGATAAGGCGGATTTATTGGAAATGGAGAAGAAGTACGATAAATTGAAAGTTCAACAAGAGAACCAAAGGTTGAAACTTTCACAGCAACTGTATGTGATTTTATTAATTTTGTCCATATCAATTTTATTGGTTGTATCTTTAGTGTATATATTATTTAAGAAAAGGGCAAAGGAAAAGATACATAGTCAAAATGAAGAAATTCAGCAATTTAATATTGATGTATTAAATCTATCTCTCGAATTAGAGCAAAAGAAGAGGTTGTTAGATTCGATGGAAAAGGAATGTTTGGCAAAAAATAAACTTGAAGATGAAATAAAATCTTTGAATGAAGAGTTGAATAGAATAAAGAAAAAACAATTGTTAAACTCAGTAATTGGTAAAAAGCTCTTATTGCTCTCTCAAAAACATATACCAGGAAATACAAAAGTCTTAATTTCAGAGAAAATGTTTAAAGCTATAGAGAAAGAGGTGAAGATTGTATATCCTAAGTTTAAATCTCAGATATTGGAGTTATGTCCTGACATATCGGATTCTGATTGGAGGTATTGTTGTTTTTTATTATTCAATTTAGATGTTAAGTCTGAAGCTATTTTGCTTTCTGTGAATCCAGCTTCTGTATGGACTCGTCATCTCAGAATGCGCCAACGATTGAAAATTCAGTTAGATAAAGGGAGCCTTTATGATTACTTTATCAATAATGTGTTAAGTATTTGATATTTAGTGTTGTATGCGCTGGTGTGGTGACCTTGGTTGTCTATTATATATTCTCTAATAGCTTGATTATTAGTGTGAAGTAGTGTATGGGTATTTGACGGATTTTATAGTATTGCTAGTAAGTGATTGGTAATTTTGCATCAAATTACTTAATACTATAATCTATGAGAAATTTAAAAATTTGGTTAATAACAGTATTGGCATTATTGGTGACGATGCCTGTATTTGCTTTAAGACAAATACGTTTTAAAAATTATTGGATTAGGAAACCAAAAAGTGTTACAACTCAAAATCCTATTATTGCTTATATAGAGGATAGTGATAAAACACTTCATTTGCAGTTTTTAGAAAATCTGGGAAATGTCACTGTTTGTGTGAAAGATTTATCAGGTAATATCATTTATGATCAATTGATCAATACATTAAATGATTCTTCTCTTGTTATCCCATTGTTTAATCAAAAGGGTAATTATGTAGTTTCCGTATCTAATAAATATAATAGTGTAGAAGGTGAGTTTGATCTTTGATCTATTTATCTGCATTATTTTAATTTAATTCATTATGAAAACATTTAAACAACTTCTTGCAGTAAGTATTATGATATGTGGTACTTTACTGATGTCTTCATGTACAGATGAAATTTCGTCTGATAAGCCAGAATTAACTACTGGTAGTGTTATTAGCATGACAAACACAGAAATAAAAAAGGAGTTTGGTAAAGCGTTGGCAAAAGTTTTGGTAGAAAGTGCTCCGGCTAGAGAATTGATCAAAAAGGAAGCATTAAAGAAAATTGATTATGACTATGACGTTCTTTATCTTATGGTTAAGGATGAAGTGTTGGGTGATAATACGACTTTAGAAGGATTGTTGTCGAAATATTTGGATAAAGATTTCTTTGATTTGATTGAAAATCAGATTTCTAACTTGACAATATTTGTTCCAGAGTTGCCTGAAGATTCGTTTTCTGCCGAATTGTGGGATGTGAAAACTGATATTCCTGATGTTGCAATAAGAACATTTGATCAGGAAGGCATCCCTGCTTATAATATTCAAAAAGGAGAATATGTAATTAATGCAGCAGAAGTTCCTACATATCCCATTGTTGTAATAAAAGAAAATGAGAGAATTGCTGGAGGAAATATTCATACTAAATCATTAGGAACTCAAGGTGAAACTATTAAAACACGATCAAATTCGAATGTAGTGTTTAGTTTTATAGATGACGCCTTTAATAATCTTAATAATAAAGTAAATACAGTTGTTTTAAAAAGTGATAGGGGAGGGAATCCTAGGGGAGAGCCTGTTTCTCATAATTTGAAAAAAGTAGAAGAGGCGTATAGTATTTATAAAAATGTAGATGGATGGCATAGAGATTATGTCTATTATAATTTGAAACCGGAAAAAGGTATTTCTAGAGATAGTGTTAGTGGACCATTTATTTATAAATTTAAGGAGTGTATAGTTGGATTTGAATTGCTGGGTGATCCGGAAGCAGCTCTTGCCAAGATATCAGATCAAGCTGGAGACCCAAAGAAAATAGGTTATAGAAATCCACAGGTTGTTTGGACAGAAGGTGAATTTGAGTTTTTAGTTAAAGTTTATTTAGGGTCTGTATCTCTTGTCGGTAGTGAACTTAAGACTTATTTTAGAGCTAATGGTAATGATTTATTTCGGGCAAGTAACGGTAGCGGTCGTGGTGGTGCTAAATATTCAATGTATTTAAAAAAGAAAGATATGAAGCTCCCTCTTTTTGAATGGAATTTAGAAGATTATGCTACTTCTGTAAAAATAGCAGTAGAGGAAGTCGATGATACAGAGTCTATTAAAAATACAGAGTCAACAACTGTTGAATTTGCTGGGAATATCGGTTTTGATATATCTTGGGGTACAACGGTTAAGAAGGGCTTAAAGTTGGGAGCTAGTGCTAAAAAAAATCATATTATAGGGTTTGAGTCTACTACAACGAAGGGTAATGATGAATTGGGCGAAGTTGTAGTAAATTTTGGAGATCCTATTATGGTGGAGGAATCTCGTATGGATCGGGATGGTAATACGGTTTTCTACTCTGTTTTTAATCCTAAATACTATACTGGTTGGTATCGATTGTATATAGCCCCTGAAGAAATGTGATTAATTGGTAATGTGAATGTGTAACTGGTACTTGAAATATAGTTTGTTACCAAATGTCCCCTGTTTGTACATAAAACGTACAGGCAGGGGACATTTTTGTATAAAAATAACAGAAATATTTGTCTGTTTAAAATACTTTTTGTTCTTTTGTTTTCGAAAACAAAATTGTCTAACATTTAAAACCTCATTGCCTATAGCATAAACATTACTCAAAGAAACTATAAAACATAGAAGTAATGAAGACTTTAAAATCGATGACCGACGAAGAACTGGTCGTCCTTTATGCGCAAGGTGATAATACTGCGTTTGATGTGTTGTTGAACCGTCATAAGAGCAGTATCCATTCCTACATTTACTTTATAGTCCGCAATAAAGAGTTAACAGAAGATATCTTTCAGGAGACTTTTGTTAAGGTGATCATGACTATTAAACAGGGCCGTTATACCGAAAACGGTAAGTTTAAAGCCTGGATTACACGTATTGCACATAATCTGATCATTGATAACTTCCGTCAGGAACGCAGTGAGAATACAGTGTCCAACGATGAGGTAGAAGTGGATCTGTTCAATAATATTAAACTTTGTGACGGAACGATTGAAGATAACATCGTGCGCCACCAGGTCCTGTCGGATGTGAAGAAGTTGGTGAAACATTTACCCGACAGCCAGCGTGAAGTACTGGAAATGCGTTATTACCAGGATCTGAGCTTTAAAGAAATTGCCGATATCACCGGTGTCAGCATTAATACGGCTTTGGGACGTATGCGTTATGCTATCCTGAACATGCGCCGTATGGCAGATGAGAACCGTATTGAGTTGTCTATGGCATAATCAGATAAAAATATTCTTCGGTTCATATAATAAGTAGAAAGTTCTCCCGTTTTATTATCAAACGATTAAAAAGGGGATGCCTATGAAGAGATTTTCTACTCAATGTATGGATGGATTGAAGGATAAAACTAAAAAGAACCGGAACGAGAAGAAGAGTACACCAAGCAGACAAACGCTTGATTTCCTGTCTCAGTTTGCACGGAGTTACCATGTGGAACCTGCGCTGCAACCGGAATTCGGTGGTTATGTGATGAACTAAGAAATTGAAGGAAAGAGGACACTTGCGCAGTGTTCTCTTTCTTTTTTTTGTACCTTTGCACAAAAGACTTGAAATTATGAAACATAAGATTGCTCCTTCTTTGCTGGCTGCCGATTTTCTGAACCTGCAAAAAGAGGTCGAAATGATAAATAACAGTGAGGCGGACTGGTTGCATATGGATATTATGGATGGTGTTTTTGTTCCGAATATCTCATTCGGCTTTCCCGTGCTGGATGCGGTAAAGCCTATCCTGAAAAAGCCGATGGATGTGCATTTGATGATTGTTGAACCCCAGAAGTTTGTCAAAGAGGTTGCTGAGGCTGGCGCTTATATGATGAATGTTCATTATGAGGCTTGTACCCATTTGCATCGTACCATCGGTGCGATAAAGGAAGCCGGCATGAAGGCGGGCGTTACCTTAAATCCGCATACGCCGATCAGCCTGCTGGAAGATATTATCCAGGATCTTGATATGGTATTGCTGATGTCGGTCAATCCCGGTTTCGGCGGACAACGTTTTATTGAACATTCGGTCAATAAAACGGCTCGTTTAAAAGAAATGATCCGGGCAAAAGGGTTGGATACTTTAATAGAAGTGGACGGTGGTGTGAATCTGGAAACCGGGAAGCGTTTGCTGGAAGCCGGTGCCGATGTGCTGGTTGCCGGTAGCTTTGTTTTCAGTTCTCCTGATCCGATACGAACGATAAAAGAATTGAAAGAAATGTAGAAAAGATAGATAACCAACCAAAACCGACCTTTGTATGATAATAAAAGAAATACAAAAGCGGCCGTTTATCAGGCCGCTTTTCATATGGATAACCGGAATCTTGTTGCAGGCCTTCTTCGATTGCAGCGTTGTCTCGCTGTTGTTGATTATCATTTCATTATTGGTTGTTGCGTTTTCTTATCTGATCCCGAAGGTAGAGTCCGAAAGCGGTAATTATGAATTGCGCTGGGTTTGGGGCGCGGTGTTTCTGTCCTTATTGCTTAGTCTTTCCATACAGCGGACAGCTTATTGGCAGGAGAGGGGAGATAGCAGTGAAACATCGCTTTTAATGGAACTGGGTGGGAAAGGACAGGAACGTTTGCTGGAGCCTTTTGAGCGACTGAATTTGTCGAAAGAGGAAAAGTCGGTGTTGGCCACTATTACCCTCGGCTATCGTAAAGAGATGGATCGCGAGGTGAGGAGGCGTTTTTCTGTTACGGGTGTAGCCCATTTGCTAGCTGTAAGCGGTTTTCATGTGGCTGTTGTTTGCGGATTCCTTTCTTTGCTGTTTTCTTTTTTACCAAAGAATAGTTTTTACAGTTGGCTGAGATACCTGTTGACGCTTTGTCTGCTTTGGAGTTTCGTGGTTATTACCGGGTTGGCTGCATCGGCTGTACGTGCCGGTTTGATGCTGACGCTTTATCTCACGGGGAGGGTACTCAGGCGGATGACTGACGGTTATAATACGTTGGCTGCCGCGGCTTTCTGTATGTTGGTGTTCAATCCGTTATATCTGTTTGATATTGGTTTTCAACTGAGTTATCTGGCTGTATTGTCTATTTTATATCTGCAACCTCGTCTGCAAAATCTTATCGTAGTGAGGAATCCTGTTATTGCGATACCCTGGGGATGGATCACGGTGACATTGGCTGCCCAGGCCGGGACAACCTTGCTGTGTTTGTATTATTTCCGGCAGTTTTCGTTAGTTTTCCTGTGTACCAATTTACCTTTGACGTTCCTGGCTACCTTCCTTATTCCGGCCGGACTGATCTGGTTATTGCTTCCTGTAGGTATTCCTGGACACGGATTATTACAATTATTCGTAGAGAAGCTGACGCATACATTGTTTTGGATTGTCGATGCCTTTAGCCGTGTAGAGGAGGCTGTCTTTTATGGGCGTATCGATTTACTATTGACCATATTGGGGTATGGTTCCATTTTTTCCTTCTTGTTATTTACGAAGACCAAACGTCCGGGAGTCCTTTTTGCCGGCTTGCTTCTATTGTTATTTATATTGTTTGATTTGCTTATTGAACGTTTTTTTACTGCGTAGAACGTAAAAAAGTAGTACCTTTGTCACTGTAAACAATGATAATATATGATTACAAAAATCATTCACGAAGAGAAAATTCAGAAAGCCAAGAAATACGTAGAGAAAGGCGAAAGTTTTGTTATTGTAACCCACGTTACTCCTGATGGTGACGCTCTCGGTTCTTCTTTGGGGTTGTACCATTTCCTTACTACTTACGGTAAAGACAATGTAACGGTTATAGTCCCGAATGAATTTCCGTCATTTTACAGATGGATGCCGGGGGCGAAAGATATTGTGATACATGAAAAGTATCCTGATTTTGCGGAGCAGCTGATCCATGATGCAGATGTGATCTTCTGTCTGGATTTTAATGAACCCAAACGCATAGAGAAACTGGCGCCAGCGGTTATTGCATCGGAAGGGCGTAAGGTGATGATCGACCATCACTTGAATCCGGCTGACTTTTGCCGCGTAACAATGTCGTATCCGGAAATGTCATCAACGAGTGAGATGATTTTCCGTTTTATCTGTCGTATGGGGATGTTCGACCTAATGAGTAAAGAGGCGGCGGTATGTATTTATACCGGAATGATGACGGATACAGGTTCTTTTACCTATAACTCCAATAAACCGGAGATTTACACGATTGTCAGTGAGTTGATAAAGAAAGGTATAGACAAAGATCTGATATATCGTAAAGTATTCCAGGTGTATTCCGAATCCCGGTTACGGATGCAGGGATATGTTTTGTATGAAAAGATGAAGATTTATCCGGAACATCATGCGGCTTTGATAACTCTTTCAAAGGAGGAACTGGACCGGTTCCATTACAAAACAGGTGATACGGAAGGTTTTGTCAATATGCCGTTGAGCATCGAAGGAGTTACTTTTAGTGTCTTTATCCGTGAAGATAGGGATTACATTAAAGTATCTCTCCGGTCGGTAGGTGATTTCCCTTGCAATCAGTTTGCTTGTCAGTATTTTAATGGCGGTGGTCATAAAAATGCGTCAGGGGGAGAGTTTTTCGGCTCTTTGGAGGATGCTGTAGCTACATTTGAGAAGGGATTAAAAGAATTTAATCCTAATAAAACAGAAGAAATAGAGAAACTTGCCTGAGATATGGCAGATATTATTTACATTTGTCGCTCATTTATACATTAAAGAATAACAGATGAAGAAAGGTTTTTATATCCTGATGATTTTGTGTGCAGCCCTAATGGTGGTGTCATGCGATAAAACGAAGTCGTACACTGAGAGGTTGAAGGATGAGAGGAAAGCGATTGATCGGTTGATTGATCATGAAGGATTTAAGATTCTTAAAAACTACCCGTCGGATGGCGTTTTTAAGGAAAATGAATTTGTGAAGTTGGATAATGATGTGTATCTGAATGTGATTGACTCAGGTAATGGAAATCGGGCAGTATTGGGCACAACTAAAGTTTTTTGTCGTTTCGAAGCTAAAGGAATCTTAGATTCTGATACTGCATATAACATGGTTAATAATCTGACTTATGGACCTGGATATTATGGCTTCCCTACAGAATTTGTATTTGGCTATAATGTTTACTCCGGGGAGAGTAGAAGTTATGATCCGGATTTATTTGTAGGTGAAGGGTTGGCTACAGCTTTATACCATGTAGGAGAAGGCGCTACTGTCAGAATGATTGTTCCATTTAAGAGAATGGGCAATTATTTCCAAAGCAGTTATGTTCCTGTTTATTTTAGTAAAGTAAAATATACATTCGAAAAATAATCTAACATACTTATGACTCTAATTAAATCTATTTCCGGTATTCGCGGTACAATAGGCGGAGCACCGGAAGACGGATTGAATCCGTTAGCCATTGTGAAGTTTGTAGCAGCTTATGCTACCTTCATCAGAAAAAACACGACAGTTACAACAAACAAAATCGTAGTAGGACGTGATGCCCGTATCTCCGGCCCGATGGTAAAACAGGTGGTTTTGGGTACGCTTACCGGTATGGGATTTGATGTGGTCGATATCGACCTGGCTACAACTCCGACTACTGAATTAGCCGTTGCTATGGAAGGCGCTTGCGGAGGTATTATCCTGACTGCAAGCCATAATCCGAAACAGTGGAATGCCTTGAAGTTATTGAACGAAAAAGGAGAGTTCCTGAATGCTGCCGAAGGTGCTGAAGTTTTGGATATTGCAGCTTCTGAAAGTTTTGAATTTGCCGATGTGGATCATTTGGGAAAAGTGATCGTCAATAATACATATAATCAGAAACATATCGAGAGCGTGCTCAACCTTGACCTGGTGGATGTAGAAGCGATTAAAGCGGCTAACTTCCGGGTGGCTATTGATGCTGTAAACTCAGTGGGTGGTATTGTTTTGCCGGATTTACTTTATGCTTTGGGTGTGAAGGAAATCTTTAAACTGCATTGTGCGCCTCACGGAAACTTTTCTCATAATCCGGAACCTATTCCTGAAAACCTGACAGAGATTTCTGACCTGATGAAGCATGCTAAAGCGGATGTCGGTTTTGTTGTCGATCCGGACGTAGACCGTTTGGCTATTATCTGCGAAGATGGTGAAATGTTTGGTGAAGAGTACACATTGGTGGCAGTAGCCGATTATATATTGAGTCATACGCCGGGTAATACGGTAAGTAACCTGAGTTCAAGCCGTGCGTTACGTGATGTAACCCGTGCCCATGGTTGCGAATATAATGCAGCTGCGGTAGGTGAAGTAAACGTTGTTACAAAGATGAAAGCGACAAATGCTGTGATTGGTGGTGAAGGTAACGGTGGTGTGATCTATCCGGCCAGCCATTACGGTCGTGATGCTTTGGTTGGTATTGCCTTGTTCCTGACTCATCTGGCAAAGAAGAAAATGAAAACAAGCGAATTACGTGCCAGCTATCCTCCGTATTTTATCTCCAAGCAGAAAGTACAGCTGACTCCGGAGATCGATGTGGATGCAATCCTGGCTAAGGTGAAAGAAAAATTTGCTCAGTATGATATCACTGATATCGATGGTGTAAAGATCGACTTCCCTGACAAATGGGTTCACCTCCGTAAAAGTAATACCGAACCGATCATCCGTATCTATTCCGAAGCTCACACCATGAAAGAAGCTGAAGAAATCGGCGGCGAGTTGATTGCGGTGATTAATGAGATGTGTAAGTAAAATTCTATACATATAATAAGTGAGAGAGAGGATGCTTCAAAAGAGCATCCTCTTTTTGTATATATATACTTTACGGATTTGGCGTTTGTCTGCTTAAATAGGGTATTTAATCGTGATAATCAAAGTTTATACGTTAAAATGGTTTTGAACGATTGTAAATGTCATAATAATTTATGTCCTTTGTTAAAAAGGGAAGGTAAGTATGGAAAAACAACAGTTGACGCCATGTGGGGTATTTGTTATCCTGTTCAGTATATTATTAGGATGTTCGTTTCAGAAATCATCTGTAAAAGATGCTGAAACGAGCAGGATTGATTCTTTGCTTTCTTTTTATAGGGACTCTTTGGCTGTAAGGCCGTTAGCTGTTATTTCTAAATTAAGGACTGATCAGGAAAACGTATCGGATAGCATAAACTATTATAATCTGGATCAAACGATCTCCCGTTGTTATTATTTCAGTAATCGGGTTGATTCTGCATTCTTATTGAATGATCGGATCTTACACTTTGTTGAAAAACAACCGGAAAAAGAGGATCGCCTGCTGAAATTATCGGCAGATGCCTATAATAGCCGGGGCGTTTTCTTTCAGGATATGAATCAATGGGATTCTGCCATTGTCTGTTTGCATAATGCTTCAGAAGCATTATCGCAGGTAAACGTTCAAAATCGTTTACCTGCGATAAATGTCTATATTAATATGGCTGATTGTTATCAGCATCAGGGTGATTATGGCTGGGCTGGTTATCATTATCGTAAAGCATTGTTTCTTTCTGATTCTTTGGGTGTCGGTGATAAGATGAATTATCCGATTTACTCCGGATTGGCAAAGTTGTATCAGGAACTGGAGAACTATCCGTTATCTGATTCTTATTTTCGGGAGGCGGAACAATATTGGGATAGAGGAAGCGATTATGAAAAGTACTATTTTGCTAATTCCAGAGGTAACTATTATTATGTAACCAAAGAGTATGACAATGCATTAGTCTGGTTTCAGCGGGCAAATGCGATTGTGGCAAACTTTCCCCAACCGATTTATCGGGGGATAGTGGAAGGGAATATCGGTGAAATATATTTGTTGAAGGAGCAACCGGATTCCGCCCGCTATTATCTGGAACGCTCTGTTGCCTTTTTCGGAGAATCAGCCTTGCAGCAACCTGGCATAAAGTTTTATATGGATGGATTGTTCGCCTCTTTGGCTTTGCAGGAAAATGATTTGTCGGAAGCCGCCCGGCGATTGAATCAACCTTATGATACGCTTCATACGGACCTTCAGTACCAGTATTATCATAACACACGGTTGGAGGAATTGTATCGTAAAAAGAAAGATTTTGCCCAGGCGTATTATTACAGGAACCAAGCGGACCTTTGTGGAGATTCTTTACGGAATATGAAGATTGAAAACAGTATCCGTGAGACCGATTTTCGTTATCGGCAAGATACGACTCTTTTGAAGAAAGATATCAGAATTACCCAGACTGAAGCCAAAGCGCAACAATGGATGTGGCTTGCATGGATTGCCGGATTAGGATTAATTATTGTTGTCTTATTAATGGTTTGTGTACTGTTTTATATCCGCCGGAAGAAAGAGCTTCGCTATAAACAGCAAATAGCCACTATCACCCAATTGCGTATGGCTGTTGTCAGAAATCGTATTGCCCCACATTATATATTTAATGTACTGAATTCAGTGATGCCTATTTTCCGCCGTTATGAAGAACTTTCCGAACCGGTAAATTTGCTGATTGACGTATTGAGGGGTGATTTGCTTTCTTCCGAACAACTGGCGGTTCCGTTGGAAAAAGAAATTGGTTTTGTAAAGAATTACCTGAAGTTGAAGATGCTGGGTGATCCGGAATGTATCCGGGTGGAGTGGAATATATCTTCCGGCGTATTTATGGAAACGTTAGTCCCTTCGATGTCTATCCAGATACCGGTTGAGAATGCAGTGAAATATGCTTTTAATGCAGAATCTTTGAATCCGTGTATCATCATATCTGTCTTTGTTGAAGACGAGGCGCTTCACGTATTGATAGATGATAACGGCATCGGTTATCATCCCGGCGCACATGCCCGGGATGAGAGAAGTACCGGCCAGGGTTTAAAAATACTATACCGTACAACTGATTTATTGAATACTCACAATATCCGTAAAATGCAATTTTCCATCAGAGACCTGTATTCTGCCTCTGAAAAACAGCACGGAACCAGTGTCTCATTAATTGTCCCACTTAATTACAACTTTGCCTTATGAATGCGAATGAAATTACTACAGTCATCGTCGATGACGAACCGTCTTGTATCAAATGTTTAGAAAGCGATTTATCACGCTTCCCGGAGATACGTGTCGTAGCAACGTGTACATCTCCGGATAATGCAGCCCGCGAGATAGTCCGTTTGCAACCGGACCTGCTTTTCATTGATGTTGAAATGCCGGGTATGACTGGTCTGGAGCTTTTAAGCCGTATACAGTCGGATATTCATCCGGATATGCATATAGTTTTTTATACTGCTTATGATAAATATTTGTTGGATGCGATCCATGCGTCTGCTTTCGATTATTTGTTGAAGCCCTATAAATTGAATGAGTTAGAGGATTTGATAAAGCGCCTCCGTACTCATGTCGCCAAAGACGAGAAGGTTAATATAGAACAGTCGTTACGTAAGCTGCTTACTCGTAGTAAGTTTGCGGTTCAAACTATATCCGGATTACTTTTTGTAAAGTGTGAGGAGATTCTTTTATTTCAATATTTAAGAGAATTGCGTTGCTGGCAAATGATGCTTGCTGCTGATCGCAAACCTTATAAACTTCGCATGAGTACGACTGCTAGAGATTTGCTGGGAATTAATCCTTCTTTTGTGCAGATTAGTCAGGATTATATTGTGAATCTTGATTATTTGTGCTCGATTGAGAATGTGACGCTGAAGTGTGAGTTGTATTCGCCGTTTACGGATATAGAGTTGGTTGTGTCGCAGAGGTATTACAGGAGGCTGAAAGAGTTGTTGGATATCTTTTGATTTAATTAAAAAATGCATTTATGAATGAATTTTTATCGTTTAATGTGGATGCATGATAGATAATCGTTGGTCATATATTATTCTAAAATAAAAATAATAGTATTTATATATATTTGTCATTAAGACAATCCCTTTCTAAGAGTGAGTCTAAAAAACATAAAAGATTTTCCATGACAGATAAGGCGTGGGTAAAGGGGTATGATGAATTTAAAGGAAACGACAACTCAAAAAGTTGACGACGCCGTAGGCGTGCCAAGTATCGAAAAAAAAGAATGGTTTGTTGCTATAGTAAATAACCGTTCTGAAAAGAAATATGCTCAGGTTTTGCAGAATGAAGGATATGAAGTTTTTGTTCCCATCCAAAGCGAAGAGCGCATTTGGCGTAATGGAACAGTTAAGATAGTAGATCGTGTTCTAATTGCTGCTATGATTTTCGTTTATTGCACAGAAAACGAACGAAAGATAATTGTGAACATGCCATTCGTCAAACGTTTTATGGTAGATCAGAGCCAAAAGGATAAAAACGGCAGACATCCAATAGCTAAAATACCAGAAAATCAGATAGATACTTTTCGGGAACTGCTAGAAAAAGCAGATGCTCCTATAACCATTGAAATGTTACCATTGCATATAGGTGACAGGGTTAAGGTAGTCAGAGGCAAACTAATCGGCATTGAAGGTAAGATTCTTCAGCAAAAATGCGGAGAAACATTCTTGATAGTGGAGATAAGCTTGCTTGGATGTGCGAAGTTAAAAATTTCCATGGCGGATGTGGAGAAGATTGAATCCTAATATATTGAGATATAAATAAAGATATTGGAACATCAACATGATAATTGCATCAACTCAATATAAAGACCTTCCAGATCATGAATTAGTTGATCTCATTCTGCAAAAAAAGAATGAAGAAGCTATGCTTTTTATTATATTCATCAAATATGATCCTTTGCTAAAGAAGCTTTGTAATAGGTACTATGATTCGCTGTTCTATTATGAGGAATTGCAAACAGAGCTTTTTGTTCATTTCAAAGCAAATAATTGGCACGTATTACGTTCATTTGGATGGAAATCTAGTTTTGGAACCTGGTTTGGGAAGGTTGCCGGTAGTTTGTTTATTAAAATAATGCCGGAATTGATAGATTTTCAGAAAAAAAAGGTCTCTATAGGTGAAGATGGTGAAAAGGGAGAATATAATCCTCCTGCTCCAAAAACAGTTGACGAGTACAATATGATTATGCTTATTGAGGCTATTCAACGGTTAGAGGATAAGGATCAGCGTTTTATTCTTCTCAGAGAATTCGATGGTTATGAACCTTGTGAGATTGCAAAGCAACTGGAGGAATTGCGTCGTAAGGAAGGACGATTGAAAACTCGTAAAGATGAGAACGGGGAGATTCATGAAATTATTCCCACATATAAATATATCCATATGCTCAAAGGAAGAGCAAAAGATAATCTTCGCATCATTATTAATGAACTTAAAAAGGATTTCGAATGGAAATAACAGATGAATTGATTGCAGCTTATATTGACGGTAATGTCACCACAGAGGAGCGACTGCAAGTGCGTCGTTATTTGTCGGTATATCCGGAAGAGCAAGATTTGGTTCTTGCACTTATGGACGAAGTCGAAGATTATTCGGAGGTAGTGGATGGAGAAAGCGCCACTGCTTTACAGAAAGAACAATCGTTCACAGACATAGCTTATGCAGCAGCAGCATTTGCACCTCGTAAAGCTATCAGCTATGGGACTAATTCAAATGTACTCATGAACAAATCACGAGAAAGGCATTTAAGAATGTCTGCTTTATGGGATGAATTACAGGAAAACGAATAAAGTGCTATAAAAATGCAGGATGTATTAGACAGATCATATAAAGGTTTGATGAATGTTATAGATAGCTTTGCCAATAGTTCGGCAAGCATACAACATTCACCTTCAGCAAACAAAAAGAATGTTGAAGAGTCGAATTATATATATGCTGAAGACAATTACATGGATGCTGTCCTTAACAATCCTGTCACATCTATAACCCTGCGTACTATCGCTAACCGTTTTTACGGGAAACAGATAGAAGAAATTATACAAAACTGTTCCCGACTTTCAAAGGATAATTATCCTAAACTTTGGGAAAGTTACCGAAATTGTTGCTCTGTATTGAATATAAAAAAAATTCCGATACTGTACATTACCTCCCGTTTAAAAGGCATTAATGCCCTTAGCGTAGAAATGAATAAGGAACAAATCATTCTTCTTAGTTTACCTGCTGTTGTGATGTTGGGAGAAGCAGAATTGCGCTTCCTTTTAGGTCATGAACTTGGTCATATCCAGCAAGGACATCTTATAGCTCATACAGTACAGGGGCTATTGGAAGATCTGAATAAACGTGCAGAATTGTTAGGTCCTATCATTACCGATATTGTGGATGTACCGCTGAATCGATGGTATCGCACATCAGAGTTTACAGCAGATCGTGCCGGATTTTTATGTTGCCAGGATATGAATGCTATTATAAGTTTGTTTCAGCGATTAGGGCTGAGTACTTCAGTTTCTTCAATTTCCTATTTAGGTGAGTTGTCTAGTGCGCATCCATTATCCTGTACAAGACTAGAAAGACTTAAAGAATACAAATAGAATAGTAAAATCTGACTAAATATGATAAGGAATAAGAAAATATTAACCGGATTGGATCATTCCCAATATGAGCATCCATTCGATAAAAAGGCATTAAGTGCTTTGGAGAACACTCCGGGATTGGGAATGGCTGGTAATTTTATTACTAAACATACCGTTGAAAAGATTTATACAGTACAATATACTGGTAGCAATTTGAAGGTGACAAGCGAAAATTATCCTAAAATTTATGAGTATATTCAGTATGCTTGCCAGATTTTAGATATGTCTAATGTGCCGGATTTGTATATACAATGGGGATATGGAATAAATGCATTTACTGTTGGTTCTGAACATCCGATAATTGTATTAAATTCCGGGCTTATAGACTTATGTGATGATGATGAAATCATGTTTATTATTGGTCATGAGTGTGGACACATTAAGAGTAATCACATGTTGTATCACATGATGGCTCAGGTGATCAATATGATTATAGATGCCATTCCGTTTGGAAGTATTGCCGCTGCACCTCTTCAATATGCACTCTATTATTGGGACAGAATGTCCGAATTCACAGCTGATCGCGCTGGTCTATTAACCTGTCAGGATAAGGGTGCTGCTATTCGTGCATTTATGAAAATGGCTGGAATGCCTATCAAGGAGTTCAATAATATGAATTATCAAACCTTTATTCAACAAGCAATAGAATTTAAACAATTAGACTATGAAGCTCTGAATAAAATTATAAAATTCATATCTATAGCCGATGCTTCACATCCTTGGACGGTTATGCGAGCTGCGGAATTGTTGAATTGGATAAATAATGATGAACTACGAAAATTGTTAACACCATATAGAACAAATGTTAAATTAATAATATAAGTATGCCATTAATCAGAGGAACTGTAATTCAATTTGCAGATGGAACAACGGGTATTGTCCGTTCAAAAATAGGGGAAGGTGGTCAAGGAGAAGTGTATCAGATTGAATACCAAGATAAACCCAGAGCATTGAAATGGTATAAAGGACGACCATCATCAGTTTTTGTCGATAACTTGAAAAGAAATGTCAGTCGTAGAATCCCAGCATCTTCTTTTCTTTGGCCTAAGGCTATATCAGACAGCGCGTTGGGAATTGGGTATGTTATGGATTTAGTTGATTCGAATTTAAAGGATTTTAGCAAATTTCTCGCTAACATTCATCACTTCAGTAGTGAGGATGCTGTCATTAATGCTGCTATAAATCTTTGTGTCGCCTTTCAGAAGTTGCATTTACAAGGACTTGCCTATTTTGATCTTAACGACGGAAATTTTTTCTTCAATCCCGATTCAGGAGAGCTTCAAATAGGAGACAATGATAATGTCTCATCAGCAGACTTTAATGTTTCAAATATACAAGGTAAACGTGGTTATATGGCGCCAGAAATAGTGTTAGACGGGAATCCTAACAGATATTCCGACTATTATTCTTTGGCAATCATACTCTTCAGACTGATATTTGTAGATCATCCTTTGCATGGGAAAAATATGGAAAAATTCCCCTGCATGACTCCAAAGGTCATTACCTATCTTTATGGTACAAATCCTATATTCATTTTCGATCCTACTAATTCGGATAATGAAGCATCCCAAGAGTTCTCCCCTAATGCACTAAATCGATGGGGAGGAGTACCCTCTTTTGTCAGAGAGGCTTTTATTAAAGCTTTCTCTCGCAATAATCAACTAAATCCACAGGAGCGAATGATGGAAAGTGAATGGATAAAAATTTTTCAGAGATGGCGCTCGTGCCTCAATCAATGTCCGAGTTGTGGCAATGTCACCTATATAGAACCAAAAGATAAAGGTGTATGTAAAGAATGTGGGGAGTCTTACCCTATTTTCTGGATGCAATCTAACTTTAAGGAATACATTCCCTTAGTTGCTGGACAAAAATTGTATGAGTCACAAATAGGTTTGGATGGTCATTTTGTTGTAGTTGCGGAAGTTGTCAAAACACAAAACAATGACAAAATATTGGGGATTAGAAACTTGTCTTTGATTGATTGGAGCGTCAATTATGGTACTCAGCAAAGGATAATCACAAAAGGGCAAGCTTTCCGTTTATGCGATAATATGACAATCAGATTCAGTAATATTAAAGAGATGAAAATAAGGCTTGTCAATCCTCAACAAGTAAGAGATTTAGTTAAAATATAAGTTTAATTTAAAAAACAAAAAAGATGCCAATTAAAACAGATGATCAAGTACGAGGTGCGATGCCCCTAACCCCGATTTTCTTCCTGATTGATACATCAGGAAGTATGGCTGGGCAATCTATCGAAGCTGTTAATACAGCTATGCGGGAAGCAATTCCGGAAGTTCAAAAATTTACACAACAAAATGCAGATGTTGCCATTCGTTACAGCGTACTTGAGTTTAGCACAGGAGCTAAATGGATGAACGAGGCTCCCGGTTATGTTGAAGATTTTAAGTGGGTAGACCTTCAGGCATCCGGCTTAACCGCAATGGGAAAGGCGTATAGTATGCTCAACGATAAACTCTCCAGAAAAAATGGAGGTTTCTTACAAGAGCATGCTAATAACGCACCTATAATAATCCTCTTAACAGATGGCGTGCCTACAGATGATGCAGCAGCTGGTTTGGCACTACTAAGAGAGAACAGCTGGTTTAACCAATCCATCAAAATTGCAATGGAACTCCCAGGAGCGAACCATTCTGCACTCGTTGAGTTTGCTGGAGGAGAAGAAGGGGTAATACCTACTGACCCTGAAAAACTGAGACAGTATCTTGGGATTATTGCGATCAATTCAGCGACTATAGGGTCGAAATCACAAGGTCGCAGTAACGATAGTATTACAGACGACATTATCAAGCCTATCAAGCCGGAGTCATCACCCGCTTCATCTCCCATTCCCGCTCCATCTCCGACTAAACTGACCGATGATGACGATGATATATTTAAGGACATATTTGACTAATTCGTCGATCATCTAAACCATCTAATCCAAGATGATAATGAATTTCTCAGCGTCATCTTGGATTATTTTCAATGTCAACAACAAACAATACTTCGGTAAATTTTTACCGAAAAATTAAAAGTTAAACAATAGAACCGGCA
>ERZ857922.1627-NODE-1627-length-26390-cov-3.886843_pt1 | contig 26390 bp, 39 predicted proteins | sample MGYA00519579_ERZ857922 | MGnify/ENA primary metagenome ERZ857922 (study PRJEB31778, sample SAMEA3449375) | human gut metagenome | biome: human gut; feature: human-associated habitat; material: faeces | place: United Kingdom | collected 2010/2012 ... | reverse complement strand
ACCAAAACCCTCTACCTTCTGGTAACGTAGTTACATCAAAGGATTCTTTTTTCTTATGATATATTTGTAGTATAAGATTATATATAATCATATCTCTTAATTAAAATTTTCTTTCCCTTGCCTTACGGCTTCCATTGCTTCATCCAGCGTTATAATCTTCACTGTTTAAAAAACTAACATAAGATTCTATTATATAATGTATATTATAATATGCTACACAATCTTTTATGTCCCTAACCGTATATGTTTCATATGAATTCTGAGGTAATACTTCTAATACTATTTCATCGTTACTTAAACTGGCAACGAGTACTTCTGCATCTTGACAAAAGTAAGTCCCTTCTATCGTTACTGTAATAATAGGAGGATCTTGATTAAGTACAGTTTTTTCACCATAATCATCATCCCATATTGCATTTCCGTATTCTTTTAGTAATTTATATAATTCGTCATACTCCATTTGCTGGAGTTTATCATATTCGCTTTTATGATCTATAATTTCAACTCTTTTCATATATTGTAAATTATTTTTTATGTTTCATTCTTTTAATTGCATCCTTTTTAGAATAAGCCATAACCTTATGACCTTTTATGGTAAATTCTTTAAGATCCCTCTTGGGCGTATTTACTTTATAATCTGGATTAAACTTCATTCCTGCCTTATTTGGTGCACCATATAGATTATTTTCATTTGCCACATGCATACTCAAAGCAGCCAATCTTAATAATTCCCTAAAATGTTTGTTCATGTTCACTATCAGATTATTAATACACATACATTAAAAATCATAGTAAAAACGAACTATTTCCTCTAATCTTTTTATAGCAGACCATTTAGATAATGTTTCCACTAAATCTATTTTTACTTCTTTTTGTCTTGATATGTCAATCCATTTCATTTTATTTTTTACCTCCTTTATTACAGATTCTATTGTTTCTCCCCTTACTCCAATCAACAAACCTGGACGGCTTAAAGCCACAACATATGTAATAGTTTTTTCGTCTTCCAATACCATTACATTTTCTATTCCTAGTCTATTGGACATCATCTCTTCTTTCTTTAATATCTCTATAATAGAAAAATAGAATAAATCCAATAAATCTCCTTTTCTTTTAAATTCAGTATCATCAAATTCTGCCATATCTATTAAATAATTGGCGTATAACTTCAAGTATTCTTTAGTCTTCATATATTATTTCTCCTTTTTCTATTGCTTTATAAATAATATTCTGTAACATATCAAACCTTCTCTTATAGTAGTCATTTATAAATCTACTTCCATTTGGAATATGCCCTTTATACACTCTTAGCTGATGCTCCAGCCTCTTGTTACCGCTTATCACCTTTAATTTGTCTATGTTCTCCATAACTAAAATATTCCTGTTAATAAATAATCAAGTACAGCCAGAAGTCCTCCGTCCGGCAAATCATGTTCACTCAAAATAAAAAGAACTTTAAGGTTATCTTCTTTGTAACCTAAGAAATTAAAACTTTCGTCTTTGTATATTATTGCTTTAAAATAAAATCCTCTAAATGGGCAAAGCGTATTTAAATAGAATACGCTGCCACTTTCTGTAGCTGGAATTAATTTAGGTAATTATATACCACTTTACACTGCCCACCTTTTCTAGCCGCCTTATCCCTTGATTTATTGAAATAAAAAGCTACAGCGTATTTCAACGTTCTTTTTTCGTCTACCTTCTTTTTCATGATATTATGTTTTTATTCCACACGAAAACCGACCGCGCTCGTAGCACAGCCGGTTCCTAATGACAACTTCCGCCCCGTTCTCTATGGACTATTCTTTCACTTCTACATATATTCCGCTTAACCCATCTTCTCTATCTTCACTAGTACATTTTAAATTCCAGCATAAAATTTTATCTATATGTTCTAACACACATCCTTTACAGTCCATTCTACCGTTCCCTTTAAACATAATAGTTAGTATTTCCCCGTTTGGAGCCTCTATCTCAAACGGAACTCCTTCTTTATATTCTTCCATTTTTCTCTAGTTTTAATATCATTTCATCTATTACTTCTATTCTTTTAAGCCTATTCTCTTCTTTGTCAACATCTCCGAACCATCCATAACCATCTTCCCCATTTGTTAAGTTATGCTCTTTTTTGTATTCCCATAATTCAGGGAAATACCTGTTTATTATATACGTCAAACCATAACAATCAGGCTCAAATGCTGTTTCTATCATGTTTCTATACAAAGCCGTACATATAAAATTCGCTCTTTTGCGTAGTATATCCTGCTTTGACTTTCTGTAAATATTTAGTTTTTTAGATAAAGTTAATTTTTTCATGATATTATTTGTTTTGTTGTTGTTCACTCTCAAAATATTTAGAAAATCCATTTAGTTCTTTGCTTATCTTTTTCAACCCTTCGGTATAAGCCTTAAGAATAGGATCGCTCTTTATCTTATCTTCGTATGCTGATTCCATGTATTCAATATAAGACGCTATGCATCCTCCCATTTCATTCAGAATCTCCCTTGTCTCTAATAATACTTGTAGTATGTTCATATCATTTTATTTTTATCTTAATTAAAATACCCTGCTCCGTATTCCTAAATACATATACAGATTTAGCACCGAATAAATCACAACGGTCCTTAGGCACATTAATCATGAACTCATATTCCGACAGTTCTTTTATCAATCCCTTTATATCTTTGTTATCTGGACTATATATATAATCGAAGGTAGTATTCCTACCGTTAGTGTATTCTACTGATATAATATCACTACCGCCTATTAATTCGCTTAACTCAGCATAACATTCTTCCACAGAAGAACTGTCTGTATCCTCTCCAGCTACAGCCGATAGGACATCCGCCGCCTGTTCTCTATGGCACGGTTGTCTAAACATCCTAAACATATCCTTTATCCTACTACTATCTATACTTACATTCATAAATACTTCTCTCCTCTCTTCCTATATTTTTATAATACATACACACATAAAAGAATATACCCATTACATGACGTAACAAATATACTCTCTCTATATAATAACCTATAACTTTTCCTTTGAATACTATTTTATGGCAGAAATCTATATTTTTTCTCTTTGAAGCCTATTTTATGGAGGAAAAGTTATATTTTTTTCTTTTGAATCCTATTTTACTATGGAAAAAGGTGCCTCCCCTCCCGAATTCAACGCATTTCAGCAAAAAAACCTGCTTTCTGTGCGTTCCCACAGCATATTTCATGTGGAAACATACGGTTATACTATGATGTAGTAGGGTTATATGGGTTAAAAGAGTAATATATAATTCCATAGAGAACTGACGGAGAAAGTTCTTTATTCATCCGTAAACCTACTATCTATAACGTAGAATATAGTATAAAATATACCTATCAAACATATAGAAGTAACTGGATAATCACATATTATACTAAACATATTATTTCAATTTAAACCAATTTATAAAGATATTGTCTCGAAAATTACGGTAGTTATACAAAACCAATCCAATTTTTGTTTCGATTTGAACCAAAACGATAACAAAATAAGCACATTCTGATACAGAAAAACAAAAACAGATTCAATTCCATAAAGAAAACCGAGAATATAAAACATAAAAATAGCCTATACTCATAAGAATATAGGCTATAACAATACTAATAGTTTCGATTTAAACCAAAAAAATACCCGTGAGTCTCAAAAATCACGGGTATTATACAAAACGATGTACTCATTTTATTTCGATTTAAACCAAAACGATACAATTATATGTTTCCTAAAGCATCTATTTGAATAGAATCTGCCCAAGCTCTGTGTTCATTATAGTATTTCACTACATCATATTCGGTGTAGTTATCGTCTAATAGCAACACTATATTTTCATATACTATATCTGGAATAGACAAATAGATATCATGTGTTTCTTGATCCACTATATCACCTGATTCTATATCCACATAAGAAAATTCTCTTTGACTAGATGCATATTCATCCATCTTTACAGCCATACCTATAAATAAGACAGCTAACACCGAAGCTACTATAACTAATTTAATATCTTTCTTTTTCATGATTTAATTCCTTTCTTTGTTTGCAAGATAAGAACGTACCTTCCATGCGTTTCGTTCGTTTTTATTTTGTTCTGTGGCTATCACTTCTTTTAGTTGTTGTGATAATTGCCAACGTCTATACTCTATCTTCCTTTTCTCTTTAGCTTCTTTTCGAGACAGTCCTCGAACGTCCACCTTGTGTGATTTGAATGATTTCATTATTTTGCTATTTTTATATTTGAAGCATACTAGGGAATCGAACCCCAATAACGAACCAACTATATTTATCGTATGTATGCCCAACCAATAATATTATCACGGAGTTCTTGCGTATTGGTGCGTGATTGGTATAGTTTTTTACGTTACGTAGTTATTCCAAAAAGAACTGGCTGATAACCGACCTAACGGACTTTGGCGCGAATGCCCCACAGCTTGTCTTCACTGGAACCTATACCCGTAACGATATGTCGTATTTATTTACCGTCTGCTACACGATTTACCGCAACATAATAACAGTTCGTGTCCTTGCGTTTTGATCAAACAATACCCTACATGATTTGGATATATGTTTAACCCTGCCATATATCGACAGCCGTACTCTATTTATCGCATGAGTAAGTGAGATGCGTTCCAACGATTTTATAAGCTACGTATACTGTAGGTTTTCGCGACGTTACTCACCTACATAATAACCTTCTTCGATTGGGTTACATACATTGATTTAACATATAGCTAGACTAGCCAATTAAATCAATACCTATAAATATCTATGTTAAATAACTTTGTGCAATTAGTCAAGATCATACACACCGCGGGAAGGTTTGCACTTGTGTACATTGCAGACTATTCGCGGTCTGCAATCGCATCAGATCAACGGTCTTTGTCTTCTGCTGACAGATAAGCTATCACACATTTAGCCACCAAAGCTATAGAGTAACTAGTTAGCTTAACAGCTACCTTTACGGTGCTGTATGACTCGTTCTGTGTCTTGATAAAATAATAGTCTGTATCACCTTCTTTAATGTCAATAGGATTGCACGATCCAAAAGCCTTATAAGATACTCCATATACAGCTTTCTCATCTAGTATCTTCTTATCGCCCGCAATGTTCTTATCGGCTTCTTTTACGTCAAAATATGTCTTTTCATATGTGACAAATTTAACGTAAGTACCATCGATGTTAGGCAACATCTGCGCACAGACCTTCATTACTTCATCCTTATTCTTTGCCATATCAACGACAGCCTTAACGACTGACGGTAAGACATTTATACCTGACGAATTAAGAGAGTCTACCACCGATTTTAAATCGGATTGTTTACCAAACATTGCGCAGTACAATTTCACTGCGCCAGATAAATTGTTTTTGGATTCCTTAATCAAAGCGTTATGTAACTGTGATAGTTGTTTTTTAGATAAAGCAGTCATAGCAATAAATTTTTAAGTGATTAAATTGTTGTTCTTAACTCTGATGCAAATATACAACCATTTTTCGATTATGCATATAATTATGTGTTAATTGGTATTAATATAGTTATAACAAATGTAAATGCATCAAAGCCGGTATTACATATATAATGTACGCGTATTTAATACTAATAATAATCTATTCAAGCAAGTTAAATAATAATAAAGATATAAATGATTGATATACAATGATTTATTCGTATGGATATAAAATCGCGTTTTTGGAGCCAGTAAAGAGGGGGTGGCTCACCAAAAACGCGATTTGGGGGCGGGGGGTTCATGGTAGGTGGTACCCCGCCCTCCTTAAACAAACAAATTATCTATCCTTTTAAACAAACTAATTTTCACCCATTAAAAAAAAGATCTGGATATTAATCCTTGAGGATGCACGTATAAATCAATGGGTTCATCCTATTTTATATTATAGTTTTTTTTTAATAGAATACAAACCACGGATACAAGCTTTTGGTATGGTCATTATACCATTACCTTGTTCTGGAGAATAATCATTTTCTTGGCAATAACTACCAGCTACACACAAAACATCTTTATCCTCTAACACAACGACACCATATGTTTCAACTATACCCAAAGGTGATTCAAAATCATTTAAATCTATCCATCCACTTGGATTGTTGTAACCAGATACAGCGTCTACCCATTCTACTAACACTTCTTTCCCTTTTAAGGAAATTTGTGTGTTTTCATTAGATTCTTTAGCAGAACTTATCAAATTATTTTCTTTAGTCATACCTTCTAATATATCTTTCTTCATGGGATCTCGTGATATTATATCATTGTAATATTCAATAAATTCTTTCAACTTACTTTCTTGTTCGTATGTCCATTCTTGACAAGGTATTTTAAAAATCTCTATTGCTTCTTCTAATGTTATCATACTTCTTTGATTTTTCATCTAAAAAATTGTAATATTATTTTGGTGTTACTCTTTTACCCTTAATAAAGCATATTCTATAAGGAAGAGAAGCACATGCAAAGAATGAATGTGTACCAAGGGGAATATCTTTAAATATATTCGGGTAATTAAAAGTCATAACCATAAATTCTCTGTTTGTTAGATTAAACTTCTTTTTTACTTTTCTTTTGTTCATTACTCCATATCAAATTATGTTTAACATCAATACCGCTCTTAACCTGTCCGCATTTCTTAGCCACCCATCCAGATAAATAACAAAATGGTTCCGAGTTTTTTATTTCTTCCTCTATGTACTCAAATGCTCTAAGAGTAACATGGGATGCTTCATGGGATACGGTTTCGAAGTCGATAATATTTTTTCTTAGAAACCATATAATAAATCCCATATTAGGATCTGTTTTACATCCTCCGTGGGGAACACTTATCGTAACAGCACTGCTATTACTTACAAAATTAAAATCGTTATTAAAATTATCTATAAGACCTGACATATCATTTCCTATGTATATCCATAAATTAAAAGGATATACTTCTGGATAAAAAAAAGTATAATTCACATTTCATTTTATATATAATTATAAATTATTTATTTAGTTCCATATCTTTCTCTAATATCTTTTAGTTCTTTGAAATCAGATTCGTAGCAGAACATGCATAGTACATAATGTTTTTTGAAATCAATTATTTCAGTGAAGCATACTATACATGGGAAGTACTCCGGTCGCGTCTCCATCGCCAGATAACAGATGGGGTAGCCCCAGCGCTGTTCAGCCAGGTCCTTGAAGTCCTGGAATTCGCTGATGTTTTCACAAAGGATTTTCATATACGGTTTGTTTTTTAAGTCCATAATTATTTTGATGTTAGTATACACATATTTGATGTACAGAAGTATTTTGCAATATCCTTATATAAGTCAATATACCTTATGTCAATAAACTTATTTTCTGTATTAAGTAAAAACCCATCTTTTTCTGCTTCTATTAGTTCCATGACATTATCCAGTACATTCATAGAAGATATTTTAATTTTTATTTTCATATCTTCTACTATACCAGTAATACCATCATCTAATACAAGGTCATTAAAATACTTTTTGATTTCTTCTTTTACTGTATAAGCATTTTCCTTGCTAGTAGATACTTTAAAACAAGGGAAGAAGTTATTTGACTTCAAAGGATTTACTTTATCAATACCATATATAAGTCCTTTTTCTCTAAGTAAGCTAGTAAGGGAATTGCCGTTTGATAAATTAGTTATATAATCAGACAACACAATATAAGAATCATATACTTTATCTGTACCGTAAATCCTAAAAAGATTATTCATATTCCATCCGAAATAAATATCTGATTGTCCGAATTGATTATATAAATCAATTTCTTCTTCGAAAACAGGGTTATCATAAACAACTTTATATTCGTACCATTCTTTTGCGTGTGTATAAAAAATACTTTCTTTATTATTAACTAAAAACAGTTTTGGATCAATGTTTTTAACTACATCTCTTAATTCCATTAAATCGTTTACCGTTATTTTATTAACATCATCTTCCTCTCCTATGGTATCATAACATAATCTTTTATCTAATCCCATGAGTTCCCAGAAACGGAAAACACTTTTAACAAAAAAAGTATATCCGTAATCCATCTCATTTATTTCCTGTATTATAACATTCTTCTCTCTTTCCAGATCATCTTCTTTTAAATTAGGGAATAAAGTTATTTCTCTAAACAAATTATAAACCGAATCAAAATCTGTTTTAACGAATCCTGTTATGCCTATACCATTGTTACCGGTATAGGCATTTATATCACAAACATTTTTATTTATTATGTTCTCGCATTCTCTTTTAGAATAGTTTTTCCATCCTTCCATCATAAGATGTTCATAGACGTGAGAAAGTCCAGGTATTTTCTCGAAAACAGGTAGATAAGGTATATTGAAGTCAATGTAATTAACTTCCTTAAAACTATCTATAACATAATAATATTGAAATCCGCTTATATAACTTCTATTAATTAACATCCGCAATCTTTTATATTTACTTTAACATCAAATTCCTTAATATAATCAATGTCTTTAGTAAGACCTTGATACTCTTTTAGACCCAGTTCATTCCATTTTCTTCTGAACTCATCGCAAACACCTTGTATTAAATCTATTTTTTGCGCTAAAGGTATTTTGTAATTAACATACATACCTATCTCAACCTGCCTCCACTTAAGGAGCATGGCTTCGTTGTTCATAGCCTCGCTGTTGTGCATAACACCAGCATAGTCCGAAGGGTGGCCATTGACAAAATAAAATGTTTTTCCTTTGTGCTCCCAGTCCAGAATAGGAATAACAGCATTAGGAACATTCAGGATATAGTCCATTACTACTCTAAATCCGGCTATTGTAAAAAGCTTAGGATCGAATATAGTAAAATAAGTATCATCGTCTATACCGGTTTTTTTTATAAACTGTGCTCCTGTCATATTATTTTGATTTCAGGTAATACCATGTAAACATAAGGTTCCACTTTATCTGTACTACCAATAGCAGTCCAATAAGGTTCTTCTTCTATAGGATAATTAAGCACTCCTATCTTCCAGATAATATTATTGTCTTCTATTAATCCTATAAGACATTTTTCGGACGACAGTCTTCCTCTCATTTTTTCTGGCTTAGCATAAGAGTCGCATAATATTACATTACCTGAGTAATCAGAGAAAGAAAAAGCTTTTTTACGAACACTTCTTTCAGATTCCACACCTTCCTTGTATGCTGAATTGCATAACTTAACGACCTCGTTCTCGGTCCAAGCACTTTTATGCAGTGCAATTGTTTTTATATATCCGTTCATATGATAAAATAATATTGTTTATCCACATTTTAATTGTATCTATTTTTCTAAGCCACACCCTAACATAAACAGGTGTGCATATACTGTTAATGTTATCAATAACATTTCTTTTACTGCTATCCACAGTATCCACATTACAACAGACGATATGATCATCCAATTCATTTACTACTACTACTCTGTATTTAAAAAGCATATCAAATTAGTTTAATTGTTTATACATCAAAGATATACTTTTGTTTCAAAAACAGGTCAATTTGTTAGCCAAAGAAGTATATCAAAAACAAACTCCTTTAATAACAACAGCAAATATAACGATATGTATACTTAATTTCATTTAATCAAATTCAATTAAGTATAATGTTTGTAATAGTATTATAATTAAATTAAGGGGGGGGGGGGGATTTTGATGTTAAATAAAAAATAGTAATCTTTGTATAAATCTTATTATAAAATTATTTTTTAAGTCATGGCAGAATTAAATTTAGGTTTTGCGATCTTTAATCCGGGATCAGGAAACGGGGATCAAGCAGTTAGTGTATCTGCAAGTAAGCACACAGGTCGTGTAGAACGTAGTATATCAGCACAAGTAGCTACCGATGATGGTAGTGTGACCAAACAAGTTACGATTAATCAAGCGGCTTCTGTTGAGTCTGTTACTATAGACGAAACAGCTTCTGTTGCAAAAACAGGTGGTACTATTACTGTAAATGGTAAAAGTAACTCAAGTAAATTAACTTTCGCTATTACAGCAGGTGAAAATCCTCTTACTATAGCTGTTCCAGCAACATATACTGCTGCTGGCAAAACGGTTAACAACGGTGAGGCTATCGCTGATGACCCTGGTGCTACTGCTGAATATAACTTTAGCGTAACATTCACGGGTATTCCGGCTAATACTACTGTAGGCGCTTTAACAGCTACATTGAAAGTAACAGACGAGGCTGGCAACGAAGACAGCACGGTTATTACTCAGGCTGCTGGTGATCCTACTCTGGAAATAGATCAAGAAGTAATCAACTTAGATGTTAACGGTACAGCTCAGACTCTGCAAGTTACTTCTAACACTAACTGGACTATTTCTCAAATTGTAAGCAGAATGTTTAGTTTAAGAAAATAAGAAAAAAGTAAAAATTTTTCTTTTTCATATCTTAAATTATAAATGGAGTGATATTATTTATCACTCCATTTCTTTTACATATATATATGATTTATTTTGCTTGCAACGTACTTTCTTCATGCTACATCGCTTTAGTATATACACCCATTTATCCTCATTAAGCCTTTTGAATATATGTTTAAATACCGTATCAACTAAATCATGGCATTTATTAATAGGGATATAATCATGGTATTTACTTTTAAATCCTTGGTCACTTAAATCATTTGATATATCCCTACATAAATCATACATGTTGTCTTTTTTGTTCATTATTCAAGAATATTTTGTACACAATCCGATATAGATCCCTGACTAAACCCTTCATCCAATCAGCCAATCAATAAAGAGGTTCCTGATGGATTTGAACCACCGTATATAGATTTGCAATCTACTGGCTAAACCACTCACCCAAAGAACCAATTTTTAATTGTAACTATATTCACATACCGTTACAATCATATTAATCACTTAACTTCAATTTTACTCCCTAAAAAATGCTCTTCATCTTGGATTTGAACCAATGACCCCCTGATTAACAGTCAGATGCTCTAACCAACCTGAGCTAATGAAGAATTTAGTATCTTTTGGATCACGACTCCAATCAAATCCTACTAGCAAGGATGCGCCCTATATACACAAAGTGTATCAGCAAAGATACTAATAGTTGTTTCATCAAGGATCGAACTTGAACTTGCAGCGCCAAAAACTGTCGTGCTACCATTACACCATGAAACAATCTTATATTATATGATTCTATTTTTCTTATTATATAATACATCTTCATCTAATATATAATCATCATCATGCCAAATAATATTTTTAACTATTTGATATATATTAGATTTACTAACACCATACAAATTAGCTATATTATTCATACTTAAGTTAGTAGTATTATATAATCTTCTAATATTACATACCTCACTTTTAGTTAACACGCTAAGATTAGATTCTTCTCCCTTTTTTATATTTAATAATCCATTCTTGGAAGCGTGTTCACAATTATACTTTATTGTACACCATTCAAGATTACTGTATAAATTATTTTGCTTGTTGCAATCAATATGATTTAAACACTTATAATCATTTGGATTATCTACAAAATATTTACCTACTAATCTATGTATAGATACCGATTTGTACTTTCCGTTATTACATAAATTCACATATCTATAGCCTGATTTATTTACTCTATATGATAAAAATTTATTTGTTTTAGAAGAATATACTCTTCCATCATCATAAATTATATATCCATTATATCCTTCGATTTCTCTAAATCTACTCATTTTATTAGATATTTTATTGTACCCATAGCTGGACTTGAACCAGCGACCGCGAAGGTATAAGCTTCGAACTCTGACCAACTGAGTTATATGGGTATTTTTCTGGAACCACGTGTTTCACAACAAATGGCTCCATTGCAAAATGATAAAAATTCTTTTTATTTACACTGATACAAAAGTAACAACATAAAATTAATTATCAAAACAAAAAATACAGTATATATATTAAAATAATTTAATCAAACAATTATATACCATAATTTTCAACCAATGAATTGCTTTGCTAATTGTTTAAAAGAATCCAAATATTAAGATTTAGACAGTATGTCAATATAGACATACTGTCACCTCCTCTGTTTATTTAATGACGATTCTTCTTTTTCTTTTTGTTTTTAGGTGTATGAACAACATCTGATGGTTTATCTTCTTTTATAGCAGGTGAAGCCACAAAAGAAGCCACAATATCTTCATCCTGAACTGGCTTTGCTTCATAATGGTCATGTACTTCCTCATCTTTTGCAACCTCTGGTAAAGCTGTTACAGTTGATTCATCTGGAATAAAAGTTGCTTCTGATTCTTTTTCTTTTATTGAAGCATTTAGAAAATCTATTTCACCTTCAAGATCTTTTATCTTTTTTACATACCCTCCTTTAGCTGCATTTAAAGAATATACTTTATTGGAATAATCTTTATTTTGTTCTAACAGTCTTCCTATATAATCTTCTCTTTCCTTATTTTCTTCTTTTAATTCCTTGATTTCTTTTTCAAGATCCTTTATTTTATCACCTTTTTCCTTTATAGAAGACATAAGTTTTTTATTGCTATCTCTTGATGTAGTCAATTCCTTTTTAACATCAGAAAGGCTTGAACCTAAATTAAGAATCTCTTTTCCTAGTTCTTCATTTTTTTTGTTCAAATTATTTCGGTCATTAACAGCCACCGACAAACGACCTTCAAGATTTTCCACTTCGTCTGCTAATAAAATAGCTTTTTCTTTTATTTCCTCGCATTCTTCCCATGTTTCGTCAAGAATGATATGAATACCTAAAATTTTCATAATATTATTTTTTAAAATTATTGTAAACCTGAATGACCGAATCCGCCTTCTCCCCTTTGATTGTTTTCATCTACTTCTATACAATCAATTTCTTTTAATCTCATTTTAATCTGAGGTCTGGGTTCGAATTGCATAAGACGATCATTTTTATTTATAGTAAACGGAGATTTATTTATTTTGCCTATACAGAAGCACCATTCACCGGTATAAGGACAATCTATCTTTCCTTCTCCATTCAAAAGAATAATAGCCTCATCGCTGGATACCCCTGACCTTATCTTGACATCAGCAGCCCATCCTTCAGGTAGTTTTACTTTTATACCGGTTCCAAATTTAACAGTATACCCTTGATATATAGTAACATATTCAAAATCTTCTGGGACCTTAAGTTTTACTCCCATTTCATTTTTAATCCATTTTATATTGTTTGCCCTTAAATCCATACATGCATCACCTAGGTGCTTGTATTCTGGGAGGATAACATCAGGTCTTAGTTTTACAACACCCAATTCAATTTCCTGGAAATAATATCCGTCTATAAGATAAAATGAAGCAGGTTTATCCTGAACAGCATCAGGATCTAATTCAGTATCTTCTTTTTTCTGCTTCGGCTTTCTACCTCTTTTTGCAGGAGCAGGTTTATCTTCTGAAACCTCTGCTACTTCTGTATTATTATCAACACTCGTATTTTCTTCATTAACAGCCACCTCTTCCATAACGTGTTCTTCTATGGCTATATCATTGTTTTCAACTTCTGTGTTGGTGATACTTTCAACTGAATTATTTTCTTCCTCGTCCTTTAATTGATTTTCTTCAACATAAGTACTTTCAAATATCTCTTCTTTTTCTTGATTTTTCTTTTCAAGCAATTTTATTATATCATCTAAATCCTCTGACATGATAAATTATATTTTAATTATACAATAAACTATACCATCATCTTTATTATCCTTAGTTTCTTCATAACATTCACTGAATGTAAGAATATTTGCAGCACTAAGATCTTCTGTCCACTTATCTCCTCTTTTATATTTATTTTTTAAATCAGAGTAGATAGCACACATTCTATTTCCATATATTTTTAATACTCTCTTTTCTGTACTTTTGTATTTTATTCTAATAAGAGGTATTCTGTCCACTATCTTTATTTCCATACAAAAACATATTTAGTTTGTTAAGCCCAAACAATTATTTGCTTGGGCTATATATACATCAAAAGGGCAAATCCATTTCATCAGGAGCAGGAAAATCAGGAACATCCGAATTATAAGATTGACCTATTGTAGGATTTGGTTGATTAAATCCATAGGATTGAGGGGGTTGCTGTGCCGGAGCAGGACTACCTCCGAACTGTTGCTGGTACGGCTGTCGCACTGGCTGAGGCTGTTGCATCTGGCGAGGAGGCTGCTGCGATTGTTTCATTGGAGCCTGTTGCTGTTGAGTAGGCTGATTATGAACAACATTACCAGCATCAGGAGGAGTAGCTACATTATTTCCAAAAGCAGCATTCAAGTTATTCCTTACATCATTTATTTTAGAATTGAAGTCATTTATATACTCGTTTATTCTATCATAAACAAATTGATCCTGTTTAGTGTAATCAGGTTTTTCTTTACCGAATTGCATTACAACATCAGGTTCCGGCCATCCGTTAAGTCCTTTCTTATAGTACAATTCAACTAGGCTATCCTTACCTCCTTCTACAGGATATGCTATGATTAAATTACCGGGAGCAAATGCATCAGTAGATTTCTTTTTAAAAGCATTAAATACTATTTCTCTATTGATATCTATATTCCTATAGTATTTAACAAAACTCTTCACATAAGACGATATACCACCTTTTTGTGTGTATAAAGGAATTGAGATAACATAGTTTTCATTCAATGCATAATCCTTTATTGTAACTACAAAGAAATACACATTTATGTTATTTATTTGTTGAGTCCTTATTCCAATATAATTCAAATAACCTACTACACCATTATAATACTCTTTCCAATAACCGGATGGAGCATTCGTCATAGGATTAACATAAGGAACATACCCTTCTTTCTCTTCTTTGCTTTTTTCGCAAAGATTACCGTTGTAATTAAAACTCAGAAAATACGATTTCCCAAAGTCTCTGTTGTCTCTAAAACCCATTTTTTTATTTTTTATCCGTAAGTACTACAAACTATTAACTCATTATCATATTTAGGATTGAATAATCTTATATTCCTCATGCTACTGCAATATTCCATTCTCAATAAATCTCCTACAACATTATTTATACAAGATAAAATATGCTTCCTAACTACTTTAACAATAACCTCTTCCCCATAAAAATAACTTGGATCAATGTATTCCATAAATTTATTTCTTGTTCCCAACACCTCTGATTTAACTATAGTCTTAGGACCTATTTTTATGTATACAAACATATCGTCAATAATAGAAGAAGATTGTATTATAGAACAAAATTCCTTTTTATTTAGCTCTATTGCTGTATATACTTCAAATCTATCAAATATGATATTGTAATTAGGGAAGTTATTTACAACGTTAATATCAGATATAATTATATCATCAAACCATATAAATGTTCTTGTGTTGTCGGTAGATATATTTATATTTACATCATCATCAGCTAAGTATTGATAAAGTATGGAAGATACTATTTCGCTAAGAAGTATCTTCTGGTCCTCAATACCATCTATGTTTTTGCTGCTTTTAAATAATCTAAATCTATCAGTAGTAACTAAATTAAAAACGCCATTTGATATATCAATAAGAGCAGTTTCTATAAAAGGTCTGAACTCATCTTTTCCAGAAAAATAAAAAGATCTTTTAAGCAAAGGTACAAACAACTTACTGTTTAATGTAATAACATTATTTTCAACAGGTAAAACAAATTTAGGATAAGCTCTGTCCTCAGACCATGTTGTAGAAAAACAACCCCTAGAATAAACAAAATCTATTTCATTGTTATCTTTTATCCTGATATCAATATATTCATACCTGTTTTTAATAAATGATATAAAGGTACTGGCATCTATTAAGAAAGAAAAACTAGATCTATCATCCAAATCTATATCTAAATCATCATATATCTTCTCCCATACAGTAACCTTTTCATTCATGGCTTGAATTTCTATATGATCTTTATATAGAATGAATCTAATATTGGAGGAGTAATCATTTTTAGAAGATTTACTGCACACGTTAGATATATTATGTATTTTTCTTCCAAGAAGATTGCCAGATACCCTTATATTCATTACATACAATTTTTGTTCACATTGCAAATATAGATATATTGTTTCTAACTTTAATTTAAAAAGAATTAATTTGTATTAAAACATAAGCCTAGAAGCTTCAGCTATAAGCATAGAATCTACTATTCCATCGTGAGGTACAGAGCATTTGTATTTACCATTGCTGTATTTATCTTCATTCTGGAAAAAATTATCGTTAGGCCATAATCTTTTAGCGCAATTCAAAGAAGTAGATTTAGTATCTACTTTACCGGCTAAATAAACTTTATCGTAGCTTTGCCATACCTTTTTTTGCCATTCCTTAGGTTTTATCATATGTATAGATACATCTGTACGATAAGCTGCTGATGCTACGAACAAAGCATATATTTGACCTTTGTTTTCCATAAAGGAAGAGGTTGATTTAGAAGAAGTACCTTTTATGGCATGAACATCTTCTAACGACAAATGGAATTTATCATATGGTTTATTAAGCATAGTCTGTATCCACTTATATTGTTTCATAACATCCACATCGGTACTTGAGGCTATTTTGGGAGTAACCATTCTATCTACTAAATTACCTTTTTCATCTAATGCTACCCAGGCTCCTTCTTTTCCTACGTCTACTCCTATATATAATGTTCCCATGTTAACAAGGTTTTAGTTCTGAATTCATATAGTTCATAAATCTAGAAATTTCTTCATCGCTTATATCAATATCATCATCATCCAAACCTCCAAATAAACTATCGGAACCAATAGTAATAGCGTAATCCATAGCTATACTCATATTTGGCAATATGAAGAAACCTTTAAAATCCTTTTCTTCTATAACAACATATGATCTATTTACGTCACAAAAAATACCATCTGTTTCAAAATTATATTCCTCTGGACCATCTTTAATTACATTAACAGTAATCCCAAGAATCTTCTTATCTTTTTTATCAAACAATCCGGTATAAGTTACCCCATTTAAAACAAAAATTTCATTTGGAACAATTTTATCAGAGCTAATATATGGTAATATAGCGCAATTTGAAAATTCATAAGGTTTTATTTCATTGAAATGCATTTTACTTTCATCTAAAACCATTAAATCATATTTTTCTTTTTCTTTATTTTTCATCTTGATTTTTATTTAGTTGTTCTTCAATTTTCTTTCCTTCTTCTATTATCCTTACTCTTTCAGCTAAAATAGATTTATATTTCTTCTCTGAAATTTTTATAAACCAAGGACAATTTCTTGATGGTACTCTTTTGCAAGGATATGGAGTAAGTTTATTTGGTTCAAACTGCTCGCATCTATTGCATTTATCTTGTGCATTCATTTTATACTATAATATTGTACTTAAATCATCTGCTACTATTTCAATATGTTTATCAAATATATACTCTACTTTAAACACACCACACCAAGGTAAGAATATTCTATTAAAAAAAGTATTAGATAGTGTTTCATGCTTTAAATCTTTATTTAATGCTTCTACATTTAAACAACCAATAATATCTACATAAACATTATAAAATATTTCATTTAATTCTTCTTTTCGATCATATGGTATTTTTATAGTTATTTTTCTATCTTGGACAGTTTTATCAGGAAAATTTTTATATAAAATATCACATGATTTTCGTATGTTTATCAAATTCAAATCATCATTATCTAGATTAGTAGATATTATCATTTTTCTTACAACTTCACTCATTTTGCTACTTCAAATTTAATTTGTTCTTTGGGTTCATATTGCCATACTTCAAAATCATCTTCAGTAAAATCGTAGAATCCTTTTCCTTCCATACGAGAAGACACTGTGACCTGCGGAATGGGTCCGAACAGCGACCGTCCTAGAAGCTCATTCGCCTGTTCCTCGTGGCGATCATACACATGCATATCCTGAATAAAATGAGTGAATATAGCCGGTTTAAGACCTGCATCATGGGCGAACATAGTCATAAGTGCAGCGTATTGACAAACGCCCCATAGACCTGCTGTAATCATATCTAATGAACGTTGATATAAAGTCATATATAGTTCATCATTTTTTACAGATAAATTTATTTGGAACGCACATTCCTGAAGAGGTTTAATACCATTAGTGAGAGGATCAAACATAGACGCTATTATTCTTCTTGAGGAACGATCATTTTTTAATGACCACAAAATAAAATCTGTTTGATTTTCAAACCCATATCCATCAATTTCTCCTGAGGTAACTCTATAAGGATATAATTCAGATCCTATTTGGTATTGTGTCATTATAACAGGTCTGTCTATCATATCACCATAACATCCAGGTATCTCTCTATATTCGTCAGCCCATTGGTCCCAGATATGTAATCCAAGTTCACTAGTATTCACTGATCTTTTTTGCCAAATCCAAAGAATTTCTTTTATACATCCTTTATAATTAACCGGACGTAAGGAACCAAGAGGAAACTCTCTACGTAAATCATATGAGTTACATACTTGAAGCAAGCGTTTTACTTTTACGCCACTTCCATCGTTATAAACAGGACGTTTTACTTCTTCCCAGGGCTGGCTCATTACAAGCGACAGATTCTCCTGATAAATTTTATCTACTCTACCCATAGCATTAAAAATTAAATAGATTGATTATTTTTCTTCTATATTCTTCATGACCATTATACTTTCCCCACTCAAATAGATTTCTAAGGAAGTTCTTTACATTTGGATCGTACTTTACATTATATATATCTATAGATGGAATATTAACTATATTCTCCCTTATAGATCCTCCAACTGCTTCTACTAATTCATCTGTTGTCATATGGTAACAGTATAATTATACGTATTATTATGACGCAAACATACGAAAATAGATTCATATGAATATATAAAATAATATAATAACAAACAAAATAACTAAATACATACACTGCTGTCTAAGCTATTTTGGAGCCAAATGCGGCCACTATAATAAGAATAACCTAATTCATATCATTAGGTATAGGTAATGGTATTCTGATATTACTATTAGTTACTATATCTTCTATTGTATTACTACTTATTATACTTCGAAGATTAGTTCCGTTGTCCAATAGGTCTTGGTATTTTCTTTTGGATAGTACTATGCTGGTCATATCATTTACCAGAAAAACTGCCTTAGCATAGCTTTCTTTGCCTTCTTTCATTCTTCTTTCAAATACATTTTTTGCCGCCTGTTCTTTGGTTATGTTAATTCCCTTTTTAGCCTGCGATTTGCGCTCTCTATACACGGAAGACACTACAGCGTCTACAGTAACACCGGCTTGATAACAAGCTGCTTCCAGTATTCTAGTGGCCGTTTCTGCTTCCTCTTTTTCTTCTTCGGTCATAGAAACATATCTATCGTAACATGACACAAGCATATTATAATAAGGGATTCTGTTTTTAATACTATTTTCCTTTTTATATATCCTGAAGTATTTTCGGATAATATTATTTTGTCTTCTACTTTCCAGTTTTTCCCAATCAGGGTATGTTAACTTTAAGTATCTGACGATAGACCTTTTTATTGACTCATCTGATGTCATTTCTTTGCCTGATATCAACGTTTCTGTTCCATCTTGCAATTTTACTTCTCTCATGCGCATAAAGTCAAGGAAACAGCATCTTTCTTTTTCACTTAACTGATTGGCGTAGATATCGTATTCTTTTGATATTACATCATTGAATTCAATCTTATTGGTTTCTATCTCTTCATATCCAAAATAAAATCTATTTGTAGCCTCAGGATCTACAGTAGTATATGAATTACTTATCTGCCAGCAGAACGTTCCGTTGTTTTCCCATGCGATTCCAACCTTTTTGTTCTCTGGTAAATTAATCCATTCCTCATATAAGTACTTAGCATAACCTGGATTTGAATGAAATGGCAGCTTTATAATGTTATTTTTTTTGATAACCAGCTTTTGTTCTATTGCTTGCTCTACTACATACTTTGCTTTTGTTAGTCCACAACCCAATTTAGTTGCTATTGTTCTATAACTCATTACACCCATTTTTAGTACATCAGGCAAATGATACCTCTTATCATCAGATAAAAGGCAGGTATTTTTCTCACCATCATACAGCCTGTTTCTTAAAATGATTACGTCGTTATTAAACAAAGCTACTCTTATCTGGTCGCAGATATAGTCTATATTATGTATTTTATTTTCGTCTAATTTAATAATAGGTCTATTTTTTTTGAATCCCGTACAATCACTTACCCCAAAAGTAAGTTGTATTTTATTGAACTTATGTTTTTTGGCTACAATGAATCCATTCTCTACTCTGAAGAAACTGTTAAATAAGTGATGTTTTTTGATTCTAGAAAATCTTATGGAGCCTATATGAAGTTTTCGAAGTAAGTCTTTTTTGTTTTTGAAGAATATTCTGGAAGGTACACTTATGGCTTTAATATATAAATACATAGACATCATATCCATGAATGTACTATCATTTATATTATTTACTATTAGTGATCTACTAATATTAATAACTCTTCCTTCCATTTATCCTATTGTTTAAAACAAAAGCGGCAGAGAAAATTCTGCCGCTTCTCTGTTTTATTATAACTAATTTAGAGTCACCATATTACCAAATACGTTATAACCACAAACATGATATTTTTTTTGGTCAAAAATATTTGGTATATATGGTGATGCAAATCTACCAAATATTTTACAACTACAAAATGTTTTCGTTATTTTTATAATGCAAATGTAGTTAAATAATACGATATATCATATTAAATCATGTTAATTAAAGATTTATAAATGTCAAATATTATATATTTGTGAAAAAGTTTTATCATGAAAGAAGTTAATAGTAAGGAAGTTGAAGGTAGAATGTATCGTTTTTTGATACCATACAAAGACACTGTAGATATGGCAAAGAAAGTCCTTTTATTTTACAATGGTTATTTAATGGCTACAGGCAGGAAGGGACTCATAGATTCTAGGCATATCAATTTATTGTCTTATTATTTTGTGTTTGGATACTCTTATGATACCAAGAAAAAATTTTCTCATTGTTATTCCACTGATTTACAATATGTATCTGTGTTGGATACTGAAATGAAGAAACGTGGTATTCTTGTGGATAGAGAAGGTAACTATAAAACTAGGGGTCTATCTCCTGATATTGAAAATATTAGGAGATTATTTATACTGGAAGGATCTAAAGATAAGAATGCTTTAGTATCTTTGTTCTATCGTAAAAATGATATGTGATGAGTAGAAGGCTAATTTCTTTTGATTCTCATATTATTGATGATGTTATGAGAAAAGTTGGAGATGAATATACTAGGGATCAGGTAGAGGATGTTCTTAATTCAAGTATATCTTATATAAATTGTTTATGTAAGTACACTGACAATGTAGAGGTTGTTATACCTGGTATAGGAAATATGTCATGCAACTTATCTCAGATGGATATAAAGAGAAGAAGACTTAGTAAGAAATTAGATAAAAATAAAATATTATCAGAAGAAGAGGCTATTGAACTTGAATGTTTGGATAAAAAGATAGATGATATAAAACGATATAATAATCTGAACAAAATAAAAAAAGGTGATTTTAAGATAAATAGGTTTTTTAATTACCTTAGATTTTTACGTCATGGCCTTGAATTTGAAAATATACAAGATATACAACAAAAACATTTTTGAAAATGAAAAAGATTTTACAGGCTCAGGTTATTTATGATGCATTCATGGATACCATATTACGAAGAATGCCAAAGAAAGAGAAAGATTATCCTGCGTGGTATAAGGATCGTTTAGATAAATGTAATAATTGTAAGTACAATACGAAAAACATACCTAACTCTATTCTTCCTACCGGTTCTTTGTATTTTAGTAAGATGTTAGGTAAAAACAGATGTTCTATATGTACTTGCTTTATTAAGCAGAAAGCCTGGAGCAAGACTGAGGAATGCGCGATGGCTGAAACCAACGAACGACCGTCATGGCTTCCTTATGGATATGTTACATCAGACAAAGACAATGAGCCAAAGTGGAATAGGTTGGAGCTTATAACTATGGACTCTGATGAATTCAATTTAGTATCTGTAGATGATAAAAAATACAATACAGATATTTCAGAAGACGGGGAAAAGTTTTTAATTAAATTAATTCCAACAAAAAAAGGTAATGATATTGATTTTTCTTTTATATTGCAGTCTAGACATAATATTGTTATCACTAGAATAGATGCTGGATGCGGTTGTACTGAACCCACTTTGGATTTAATTGATAAAAAAAATCACAAGATAGGTATTCATTTAAACACTAACGGGTTTGGTATTGGTAATTTCGTCAAAGATTTTAGTGTACATTATAAAATAGAGGGAAAAGAATATAAAGATGATGTTGATGATATTATTGATATTAAATTTTTAGGCAAGATACAATAAATTAAAAGAAAGGGATAATGATATGGATAAAGACTGTTGTCGTGTTAGAAGATTGCAATGCGAAGATAAACGAAAGGTTATTTTTGTTTTCTTAGAAAATGCATGTGATGAATTTCCTGAATATAGTGCTGGAGATATATTGTATACTGTTTTGCGTCATCTTGCAAAAGATAATGGTCAATCATTATCTTTTCTCCGCGGAGTATCCAATAAAGAGTTGTTTGAAGAAATAGATTATAGATTATTTGAAGAAAAAGGAGTATAAGAAAAATGGATAAATTTGATTTGAATATAGAACTTGATAACCATTTAAAGTATTATAAATCACTTATTAAAGGATCAGATACTATTGGTTTGTCAATAGAAGAAAAGGTTAATTCTATAATTGATAAAAAAGAAAAAGAGGATAAAATAGATAAAGATGATTTTGTCTTTATAGATTCTGAAAACCTTAAACTAAGTATTATACAAACTGATATAATAAAAGTAGTATCTAGAATTAAGTTGTTGTATCAGTTGTCTTTTGGATTAAATATAGAATTATCTTTATCTGATAATGATAAAAAGATAGTAGAATCCATTGTATATTCAGGAGGTGACTTTGTTTTTCATGAAGTATCAGATAAGCTTATGTTTATTGACAATGATTTGGAAAACACTATAACTGGGAATAGTTATAATAAGATAAGTAAAGCTGATCTTAATGTTATGTACAATGAATTGAAGAAACAATTTGATTTTTATAATTCTAAGAAGGGAGGTTTATCTGATGGCGAAAGCAAGGAAACCGTCAATGGATGACGTTGATTATGCAGAAATGCAATTAAATGTATTGAAGGATCAAATTGATAAAGCCAGAGAATATTTGAATAATAATTCATGGACTAAATCTCCAGAAGACAAAAGAGAGTATGAATTCAAATTTCAAAAAGGTTTAACTGATAGTCTAGTGGCTTGGAATCAGTCTTATATAGAAATATCTGGTATTTTGGACGTGTATAAGCAGCTTGAGGCTAAAAAGAATAAATCTAATTTAAAAGCTGGTCAATCAATTTCTGGGATTCAAAGATTTGTAAAGGAAGAATCATTGAGTAAGGGTAAGGAAAATGAATCTAAATAGTAAAGAATTATTTATTAATATAAAGGAAAAGGACATTCCATATTGGAATGACCTTTATCCTTATGATGAGCAGGATGATGATGTTAAACAATTTTGGGAAAATGAGGCCATAAAATTATCTGAAGGTATTACTATAAATGGAGTATTTATCCATCCCTGGTTGTATTGGCATATAAATTTCTGGCATATGATGCTAGATAAAGGAGATAGACGTGTTCCGGGGTTATCTCAACTTAGGGACAACGAATGGTTTTTTTCTGAGGTGTTACAACAAGCTGAACGCGAAAACAAGGGGGTGTTTTTATTTGGAACAAGACGTTTTGGGAAAGCTCTGTTAAATTCAGAAATACTTTATTTAGAAGACCGCGAAAAACAAATAGGGGATATATTAGTTGGTGACTATATATATGATGATTCTGGTAATTTAGTGGAAGTAGATGGTGTTTACCCTCAGGGATCAGTTATGACATATAAAGTAGTTTTTGAAGATGGAAGAAACGTTATATGTTGTGGTGAACATATATGGAGAGTAAAGATAGGACATAAATGGATAGATAGGAATTTAAAAGGTATAATGATGGGTGACTACACTAAAATGTATATACCCATATCAAAACCAGTAAACTATCCTGCCAGCAAGCTTCCTATACAGCCGTCTGCTTTCGGAACCATGCTGTCCTCTTTTTTATGTGGAAGTATATCCGAAATACCTTTTGATAAAAAATTATGTAAAAACTTTCTTAGGTCTTCTATAGATCAAAAAAAGATATTTATAGAATCATTTATAAGAGCATATAGAAATGTAGTAACCGGAGAAGAGGTTATTAATATAACCAATAAAGATATTGAAGTAATAAGATTTATACAAAAAATGTTTTGGTCTTATGGATGGTATGCAAACTATGAAGATGGTAAACTTATTTTATCAAATAACAGAAAAGAGCTTAGAATAAAAAGTATATCCATGTATGGTAAGCATCCGGCTACATGTATAACCGTAAATAATAGTAATCATCTTTTTTTAACCACAAACTATGTAGTTACTCATAATTCGGCTATTATGAGTTCTTTTGTTGCCAGAAATGCTACTATGACATATAATCTTACTCATAATGTTATAGGAAGTAGTAAAGAGGACCTTATGAACATAGGAGAATATATGGAATATGGTCTGGACAATATTCATCCTTTCTTAAAGATAAATAGGACTGGTAATGATTGGTTTAAAGAGGTTATATTAGGAACAAAGAATGTAAGAAATGAACGTGATGTACACGCTCGTATACGTATAACCAATATAGACCAGGGTAGACCTTCTGCCGCTTTAAAACCAGCCGGTGGTACTCCTTATACCACAATATATGATGAGGTGGGTAAATACCCATTTTTGGCTCCATATGAAGCTGGTCTTCCTTCTCATATGCAAAACGGTAGGATAAGGGGTTACATCTTTGTGATGGGTTGCTGTTGTGCTGGCACTATAGTGTATAAAGCCAATGGGGAACCATGTAAGATAGAGGATTTAAAGCAAGAAGATGGTATACTTGGATATGATTTTAATAAAGGTAAATGTGTTAGTCAGAAGATAGAATGGATGAAACCACCTTCTATAAAACATTGTTATAGGATAGAAACTTATAGAGGTGATTCAAGACATGTATTAGAATGCAGTTATGATCATCCGATTAGCTGTAGTAATGCTAATTACAGAGATTATTTATATAAGGAATATGTAGCCGCAAGTCAACTTGTTGAAGGAGATACTATATGGGTGGTACAAAATAATGGTTATGCATATAAAGAATATGTGGATAGTGTAGTTGATATAGGGGAAAAAATGGTTTATAACCTTACTGCTTCAGATACACATACTTATTTGGCTAATGATATAATAACTCATAACACAGGGGGTAATGTAGAGAAATCCCAGGACGCTCAAAAGGTTATGAATGACCCAGAAAGGTATAGTTTTATGGTTTTTGATTATGATATACTAAATAAAAAATGCATAAAACCAACATGGAGAATATCTGCAAAAACAGCTTGTTTTGCTCCAGGTCAAATGTCTCATGCTTTTGAAAAAGATAAAACAACATTGGATAAGTATCTTAATATAGAGAAAGCTCCTGGTTTAAAAAAAATACCTATTAGTGTAACTAATTTTGAAAGAAGTACAGAAAGTATAGACAAGAAATTAGAGAGTTTAGCTAAGGGGGATAAATCTTCTTATGTTCAATATAAGATGGCTTATCCTAAAAATGTAGATGACTGTTTCTTGAACGCTAATGTGAACCGTTTTCCTGTAGAAGATGCTCTTATACATAAGAGTAGATTACTTGAAGAAGGAAGACCTGGTAAATTAGTTGATATATACCAAATAGAAAATAAAAAAATTGGATATAGGTTTAGCGAAAAGATATTGGCTCCTTATCCATTTCAGGGAGGTAATATAGATGCCCCTGTTGTTATATATGAAGATCCACCAGAAGAAGGTGGTCTGTTTGACTATACTTATGTTAGTGGATGTCTTTTGCCTGGAGAGAAAGTATTAACAGATAAGGGATGGGTAAATGTAGAGGATGTTGATAAAAATTATAGTCTGGTAAATAAGGATGGGGATTTTGTAGATATAATAGAATGTCTTAAATACAATAAGACAAATGAAGATATATATACTATTAAGGTAGGAAACACTTTAAGAACTACATCTTTTACTGGAGAACATCCTATATACGTAAGTGATCATATAACTAAAAGTGATCACAGAATAGATGAATCTTTGTTTGATTTTAATTACGTAAAGGCTGATAATATAAAGGTTGGACAGTGGACCAAATTTCCTAA
>ERZ857922.1615-NODE-1615-length-26536-cov-5.185491_pt1 | contig 26536 bp, 19 predicted proteins | sample MGYA00519579_ERZ857922 | MGnify/ENA primary metagenome ERZ857922 (study PRJEB31778, sample SAMEA3449375) | human gut metagenome | biome: human gut; feature: human-associated habitat; material: faeces | place: United Kingdom | collected 2010/2012 ... | reverse complement strand
CGCGTGGGCGGCGGTATGCTCGGCCAGGGCGGTGGATGTCACCCGCTTGCGGCGCAGAAAATCCGCCGCTGTCCCCTGTGCTGTCTGCACCAGCGCCAGCAGCAAATGGCCGGTATCCGCCTGGCTGCACCCCTGCTGCCCCGCCAGCACCAGCGCCGTGTGCACGGTGCGTGCCGCCGTGAAGGAAAAACCTTTATATCTGTAGACCCAGAACATCTGCAAATCCTCCTCTGAAAAGTACCCATTGAAAGTATAGACGCCGGGCCAATAAATAATCATCGAAATCTGGGGGATTCTGCAAGACAAATTGAGAAAACCGTGGTATAATAAACTGATTATTTTTATTTTTGCGTATGAGGTGGTTTTCAATGCACAAATTGATGCGCTACATCAAGGGCTATGAGAAGCAAGCCCTGTTAGCGCCGCTTTTCAAGATGCTGGAAGCCTGTTTTGAATTGTTTGTGCCGCTGGTCATTGCCAGCATCATCGACACGGGCATCAAAAATGAGGATGCAGCCTTCATCTGGACGCGCTGCGGCCTGCTGGTCCTGCTGGCTGCTATCGGCTTGGCCAGCAGCCTGACGGCACAGTGGTTCTCCGCAAAGGCGGCGCTGGGCTTTGGCACGGCATTGCGCAAGGACCTGTTCCGTCATATTGGCACGTTGAGCTACAGCGAGCTGGACGGCATCGGCACCCCGACGCTTGTCACCCGCATGACGAGCGACATCAATCAGGTACAGAACGGCGTCAACCTGACGCTGCGTCTGCTGCTGCGCTCGCCGTTCATCGTGATTGGTGCGCTTATTATGGCATTCTCCATCAGTCCGAAGCTGACGATGCTTTTCATCGGTGTTACGATCATGGTGTCGCTTATTATATGGGCCATCATGCGCGTGACCGTGCCCATCTACCATGAGGCCCAGAACGGCTTGGACCGTGTGACGCTGCTGACGCGCGAAAACTACGTCGGCGCGCGCGTGGTGCGTGCCTTTGCCCGCCAGGCGGACGAGCTGGCCGCCTTTGTGGAGACAAATGACCACCTGAAAAAGCTGCAATTTGCGGCAGGCCGTATTTCAGCGCTGATGAACCCGCTGACCTATCTCGTCGTCAACCTGGCCGTTGTGGCGCTGCTGCTGCGCGGCGGTGTGGAGGTCAATGCCGGTAAGCTGACGCAGGGCGAGGTCATTGCCCTTATCAACTATATGAGCCAGATCCTGTTGAGCCTGCTGCGTCTGGCGGATCTGGTCGTTTCGGTCACCCGCGCACTGGCCAGCGGCATGCGCGTCAATGAGATTCTGAACACCCACACGACGATGCAGGATCCCGGCACGGCAGAGCTGGCGGTGAACGACGCTGCCGAAGCAGCTAAGTTTGAGCACGTCACCTTCACCTACAAGGATGCCGGCGCACCGAGCCTGACGGACATCACGTTCACGGCCAGGCCCGGTGAGACCATCGGCGTCATCGGCGGTACGGGCAGCGGCAAATCGACGCTGATCGACCTGGTCTGCCGCTTCTACGATGCCGACAACGGCGGCGTTGCGCTGTTCGGCCATGATGTAAAGCAGTACAGCTTTGCACAGCTGCGCAGGCTGGTGGGCGTCGTGCCCCAGCAGGCCGTGCTGTTTACAGGTACGATCCGCGACAATATGCAGTGGGCCGCCCCCGGCGCTTCCGACGAGGAAATCTGGCAGGCGCTGGAGATAGCCCAGGCGGCGGAGTTTGTCCGCGGCAAACCCGGCATGCTGGATGCGCCGGTGGAGACGGCGGGCCGCAACTTCTCCGGCGGCCAGCGCCAGCGCCTGACGATTGCCCGCGCACTGGTACCAAAGCCGAAGATCCTGATTCTGGATGACAGTGCCTCGGCGCTGGATTTTGCAACGGACGCAGCCCTGCGCAAGGCAATCAAAGAGGAAACGCACGGCATGACCGTGTTTATCGTCTCCCAGCGCGCGGCCAGCGTGCAGCGCGCCGACCACATTCTGGTGCTGGATGACGGTAAGCTGGTTGGCGACGCGCCCCATGCCGAGCTGCTGCGCAGCTGCGAGGTCTATAAGGAAATCTGCCTGAGCCAGTTGAGCAAGGAGGAGGTGGCAAAGACGCTATGAGCAAGACAAAGCAAAAGCTGGACCAGAATACGATCCATCGCGTCCTGAAGCTGATCCGCCCCTACACCGGCATGGTCATCCTGACGCTGACCTTTGCGCTGATCACAGTGGTCACGACTCTGCTGGCCCCGGTACTGTCCGGCAAGGCCGTGGATATGATCCTGGGACCCGGTCAGGTTGATTTTGCAGGCCTTGGCAAAATTGCGATAGCGATGGCTGCCACGATTGCCTGCACAGCGCTGGCCCAGTGGCTGATGAATGTCGTCAATAACCGCATTACCTTTCAGGTCGTGCGTGATATGCGTGTCCGTGCGTTTGGCCAGCTGGAAATTCTGCCGCTCAAATATATGGATGCCCACCGCCCCGGCGATGCTATCAGCCGCATTACCACCGACGTGGAGCAGTTCAGCGACGGTCTGCTGATGGGCTTTACCCAGCTGTTCACCGGCGTGCTGACGATTTTGGGCACGCTGGGAGTCATGCTGTTCATCGACTGGCGCATTGCGCTGGTCGTTGTGGCGTTGACGCCGCTGTCGATTTTCGTCGCGCGGTTCATTGCCACCCACACCTATTCTATGTTCAAGGTGCAGAGCGAGACTCGTGCCGAAATGACGAGTCTGGTCGAAGAACTGGTCGGCAACGAGCATCTTGTGCGCGCGTTCGGCTATGAGCGCCGTGCCGAGGAACGCTTCGATAAGATCAACCTTGATTTGCAGAAGTGCGGCGTCAAGGCGACGTTCTTCTCCTCTACCACGAACCCCTGCACCCGCTTTGTGAATGCGCTGGTCTACGCCGCCGTCGGCGTGCTGGGTGCGTTCGTCGCCATTGCCGGCGGCATCACGGTGGGCCAGCTGTCGGTCTTTCTGAACTACGCCAACCAGTACACGAAGCCGTTCAATGACATTTCGGACGTTATGACCGAACTGCAGAACGCGCTGGCTTGTGCGCAGCGCGTGTTTGACCTGATCGACGAGACACCCATCGTGCCCGATGGCCCGGATGCTGTTGCCCTGCCACACGGCGTAGGCAGCGTGGAGTTTGACCACGTCAGGTTCCGCTATGTGGACGATGTGCCGCTGATCGAGGATATGAACCTGAAGGTTGTGCCAGGTCAGCGCATTGCACTGGTCGGCCCCACGGGCTGCGGCAAGACGACACTGGTCAATCTGCTGATGCGGTTTTATGAGATCAACGGCGGTACGCTGCGCGTCGACGGGTATTCCATCGACAATGTGACCCGCGACAGCCTGCGCGGCAACCTGGGCATGGTGCTGCAGGAGACCTGGTTGAAGGCCGGTACGATTGCGGAGAATATCGCCTACGGCAAGCCGGATGCGACCCGCGAGGAGATCATCGCCGCGGCTAAGAAGGCGCACGCCCATAGCTTTATCTGCCGCCTGCCCAACGGGTACGACACGCAGGTAGCCGAGGACGGCGGCAACATCAGCCAGGGCCAGCGGCAGCTGCTCTGCATTGCCCGTGTCATGCTGCGACGCCCGCCGATTTTGATTCTGGATGAGGCAACGTCCAGCATCGACACCCGTACCGAGGTGCTGGTGCAGGATGCCTTTGAGGAGCTGATGAAGGGCCGCACGAGCTTTATCGTGGCCCATCGCCTGTCTACCATCAAGAACGCTGACCAGATCCTGGTCATGAAGGCCGGCAACATCATTGAGCGCGGAACCCACGAAGAACTGCTGGCGCAGGGCGGCTTCTATAAGCAGCTGTACGAGAGCCAGTTCGCCAAGGCATAAAACCATACACCGGGAAAGAAATAGGAGGATGTATTATGAGTCACATTACCATTCCGGAAGGATACCAAAGCCTTTTGGGTTTGTATGACACCCAGAAGGCCATCGGCCTCATCAAGACGATCTTTCAGGGGAAGCTCTGCATGGCGCTGCACCTCAAGCGCGTCACGGCTCCCCTGTTTGTCATGCAGGGCAGCGGCCTGAACGATGACCTGAACGGCGTCGAGCGCCCCGTTTCGTTCGATGTGCCCAGCCTGAACGAGCAGGCCGAGGTCGTCCACAGTCTGGCTAAGTGGAAGCGCTACGCCCTGTACAAGTACGGCTTCCGCCCCGGTCAGGGCATTGTGACCGATATGAACGCCGTCCGCCGCGACGAGGAGCTGGACAACCTGCACAGCATCTACGTGGACCAGTGGGACTGGGAGCGCGTTATCACTGCCGACCAGCGCACGCTGGAATTTCTGCAGGAGACCGTGCGGGACATCGTGGACGCTGTCTGCGCAACGTCTGACGAGCTGCGCTGGAAGTTCCCCGAGCTGAAAAACAACATCCACCTGCGCCGCGAGGTGGCATTTATCACGACGCAGGAGCTCGAAGACAGGTACCCGGACTTCACGCCGAAGCAGCGCGAGAATGCCTTTGCCAAAGAGCATGGAACCGTCTGCATCATGCAGATCGGCGGCAGGCTCAAGAGTGGCCAGCCCCACGACGGGCGCGCGCCCGACTATGATGACTGGACGCTGAACTGCGACATCCTGTTCTGGCACAAGCCGCTGGACTGCGCACTGGAGCTGTCCAGTATGGGTATCCGCGTTGACGCCGACGCCCTGCGCCGCCAGCTGGACGCCGCAGGTTGCCCGCAGCGCGCTGAGCTGCCCTTCCACAAACTGCTGCTGGATGGAACCCTGCCCCTGACGATGGGCGGCGGCATTGGCCAGAGCCGCCTGTGCATGCTGCTGCTGGGCAAGGCCCATGTCGGCGAGGTACAGGTCAGCCTGTGGGATGACGCTACGGTACAGGCGTGCAGGAATTCGGGCGTGGAGCTGCTGTAACTCTTGACAAACCCCTGCCGATTGTGATATTATATTAGAGTTCCCGCTAGTATAGCACAATTGGCAGTGCAGCTGATTTGTAATCAGCAGGTTGCAGGTTCGATTCCTGTTACTAGCTCCACTTAAAAAAGCGCGTTAGCAAAGTAAATTCACTTTGCAACGCGCTTTTTCTTGCTTTTGTATGTCTTTTTGCGTCCTAAACAGTAAAAAACAGGTCGTAAACAAGTCGTAAACGCAGTAGAATCGCATAACGCGGAGTCAGGGTTGAACTCAGGAATGCTGCTGTACATAAAGCTGATGGATTGTTCTTGAGGAATATTTAGAGAAGATTTTCCTTATTGCACCCTACTCTATATACTCCTAAAAAACGCCCGGTAGGCGTGATGCTTACCGGGCGTTTTGCTTTGCTGTTTTAAGTGTTTGCCAGTGCCGTCTGCAGAGCGCAGTAATTCTCCAGTGTCAGCTGCTCGGGGCGGGAACGCTCATCAAGACCGGCGGCCTGCAGGGCGGAGATGACCTGCGCCTTGGGCAGGTGCAGGCCATTGGCGATGGCGTTGGCGGCGGTCTTGCGGCGCTGGGAGAAGGCAGCGCGAATCAGCGCGAAAAAGGCGGCTTCGTCGCCGTTCGGCACGGCTACGGCGGGCTTCTCCCTCACATCCAGGCGGATGACGGCGCTTGTCACCTTGGGGGCGGGGTAAAAGCTGCCGGGTTGGACGCTGAACAACAGCTTCGGCTCGGCGTAATAGGCCACGGCGTAGCTGATTGCACCCGCATCCCGCGTGCCGGGGGCGGCGCAGAGGCGCTGTGCCGCCTCCTTCTGCACCATTACGGTGATGTTCCGGATAGGCAGCTTTTCCTCCAGCAGACGCATCAGAATCGGGCTGGTGATGTAGTACGGCAGGTTGGCACAGACAGCGACGGGCTTGCCGCCGAACTCCTCGGCCAGCAGAGCCTTCAAATCGACCTTCAACACGTCGTTCAGGATGAGCTTGAAGTTGTCGTAGTCGGCCATCGTCTCTTCCAGCAGCGGCGGTAGACGCTTGTCGACCTCGATGGAGATGACACTGTCCGCGCGCTTGCAAAGCTGCTCGGTCAGCACACCGATGCCGGGGCCGACCTCAAGTGCGCCCCAGCCGGGGCCGATACCGGAGGCCTCCGCAATGCGGGGGCAGATGCCGGGGTTGATGATGAAATTCTGGCCGAAGCCCTTGGACAGGGCAAAGTCATACCGTGCGCAGAGGTCACGGATGGTGGACAGGTCAGTCAATGTGGGCACGGTGGACGTCCTTTCCGAGTCAATAAAAATCAGTTCTGCCCGGCCAGTGCCGTGGCCGCGTTGACGGCCTTGCTGATCTGCGGGTCAGTATCAAGTGTGTAATCGTAGTAGGCGTTCTGCTCGTCGACGGAGAGCGCGGCGTCAATGTCGGGACGCAGGCCCTCCTCATTCCAGGTCTGATCCTCGTTATCGAGCAGCAGGCCCACCGTGATGTAAGCGGCGGAGCCGTCGGAGAAGCTCTGGGCGTCGCTCAGAACGACGCCCTTACCCGCAGTTTTGGTGCCGACGAGCGTCGCACCGGCCATCTTGCGCAGGGCATTGGCGAACAGCTCGGCGCTGCCCGCGGTGGAGCCATTGACAAGGCAGACGATCGGAACGTTGATCTCGGTCTCATCGGACATGCGCAGCACGGTCACATTGCCGTCCCTGTCCTGCTGCTTGGCGATCTCACCGGAGGGCACACAGTAATCCGCGGCCACAAGGGCGGCATTCAGGTTCTCGCCGGTGTTGTCGCGCAGGTCAAAGACAAGGCTGTTCGCTCCCTGCTGCAGCAGCTCATCCACAGCAGCCTTGAACTCGCTGGCCGTGCCGGAGGTGAAGGCGTCAATGCGGATATACCCGCAGGTGTCCGCGACCATCTGACGGGTGTAAATGGAGGGTGTTTTGTAGTTGGAGTGGACAAGATTCAGCTGCTGCTCCTGGCGATCCGGCGTCAGGTAGGTGATCGTGGTGGTCGTACCCTCCTCACCCAGCAGCTTGGAGGTCAGGCGTGCGGTGGAGGTGATGTTGCGCGTCGACTCATCGTTGATAGCGGTGATGAAGCCGCCGACCTGCATCCCGGCCTCTGCGGCGGGCGAGTTGTCATACAGGCGGATGATGCGGGCGTAGCCGGAGGATGTGTCATTGACGACAGCGACGCCGATGCCGGTCAGCGTGCCCTTCTCCACAGACTGCTTCTCGCTGTATTCTTTGGCGGTGTAGTAGACGGCGTACTTGTCGTTGATGCCGTTCATGTAGCCCGCAGCCAAGCGGTCATTCAGGGTGTCCTCGTCGATGGTGAAATACTCCCCTGCGCGGACAAAACGATCAATTTCGGACAGCTTGTTGTACTGACGCTCCTTGTTTTTGACGCTGGACACGGTGGTGTTGAACATCTTCATGGACACGACCATGGTCAGCGAGAAGGTGACGGCCATTGCAATGATGGCAATGGTGGCCGCCACGCCAAGACTGATTTTTTTGCTCATGGGTCTGATGGCTCCTTACTGTGTTTGCGTTATGCCCCGTAGGCTAGTGAGAAAAATACCGTAGAGAAAAGGCTGAGTATCATCAGAACGGCGACTACAAGGCAGAAAATACGCACGGAGGTTTTGTGCTTCTGCGGCTTCATACAGATTCCCCTTTCGTTATGAGAGGTAGTTCATGACATTGACCAGGACGTTGTTGACCTTCATTTCCAGGTGCAGATGGTTGCCTGTGGAGTTGCCGGTGGAGCCGACATAACCAAGGACCTTGCCCTTTTCCACGGGCTGGCCCACGCTGACAACGGGCGCGCTGTTCATGTGGGCGTACAGCGTCGAATAAGTATTGCCGTTATCATCCTTGCCGTGGTAGACCTGCACGTAGTAGCCCCAGCTCCAGTGGTAGGCCGCAGCGGTGACGACACCACCGGAGACGGCGTAGATTTCGGTGCCGCCCGGTGCGGCGTAATCGGTGCCGCGGTGGCCGTTGCCGCCGAAGTAGCAGGAGACGTACTTATAGGTGGCCAGCGGACGGCCAAAGTCCAGCGAGCACTGGATGGACGCATTGCCGTAAGCCTGGTTGGCGGCGTTCAGCGCGGCGTCCAGCTCGGCGGCGGCCTTATCCACGGCCTTGTTGGCTTCGATCAGGGCCGCTTTGTTGGCCTCGATCTCGGCATCCGCTGCGGAAATGTTGGCGTCGGTCTGGGAGATATTCTGGGCAAGCTCATTCGTCTTGCCGTCCAGCGCAGTCTTTTGGGTCTCCAGATCGGCCTGCGTGGCCTCCAGGTCCGCCTTGGCCTGCTCCAGCTCGGCGCGCTGCTGCTCCAGTTCGGCGTGCTCATTTTCAAGCTGTTGGCAGGTGTCCTCGTCCTTATTAACGATCTGATCCAATGTGGTGGCAAAGGTCAGCAGCTGGTACAGGTTGGTGGCACTGGACAACAGTGCGATGGAGCCGCCGTCATTCAGACGCTGCATCGCACGCATACGATCTTTAAAGTCCGCCCAGCGCTGGTCGTATTCGGCCTGCTTCTGGTCGACCTCCTGCTGCTTCTGATCAATCTCGTCCTGCTTGTTGACGATTTCCTCATCCAAAGAACCGATCTGCTCGGACAGGTTGCTGATCTGGCTTAAAATCAGTGCCTTCTGCTGCTCAAGCTGCGTTTTGAGCGCCTCAGCGTCGGCCTTGTTGCTCTGCGCGTCCTTGAGCTGCTGGTTGACCTTTTCCTGCTCAGACTGCAGTTCCTGCAGCTTCTGGCGCAGGTCGCTGACGCTGGAGGAGGCGGCCAGCGGCGTCATGACGGTGGAAAGCGTCATGCTCGTGGCGACAGCCGCGCTCAGCAGAAGCGAAATCAGCTTTTTGCCGTGTTTTACATGCTTCATGGTTTTATACGTTCCCTTTATCCCCTGTTATACATTCAGATGCTTGCGGATGCTGGTGGCGGTGCCGAGGCCGCAGAGCACGAAGCCCAGCAGCACAAAGCCGCCGACGATGTAGTACCAGACGCTTTCCAGCGGGACAAGCGTGCCGCCGAACATCTGCGAGAGGTTGGACGGATTCTCGGCATACCAGCGGCAGAGCGCATAGTACGCGCCGCAGACGATGCCGGACGCAATGCCAGCCGAAATCAGGCCGGAGGTGACGCCCTCGACAAAGAACGGAAAGCGGATGAAGCCGTTGGTTGCGCCGACGAGCTTCATAATGCCGATCTCCTTGCGGCGGTTAAAGACGGTGATTTTGATCGTGTTGTTGATGACGACGATGGAGACGATGGCCAGCACCGCGACCAGGCCGTAGCAGGCGTAGTTGATGACCTTCTGCAGGGACGTGAAGGTATCCGCCATAGCCAGCGGGGCCTTGACGCTGTAAACGCCGTCGATCTGCATGAGCTGGGCGGATACTTCCTCAATGTTGTCGGGGTCGTCCACGGTCACGCGGTAGTTGGGAGTGAACGGGTTGTCATTGGCAAAGACCTGCTGCAGGTTTGTGTAATCCTTCAGCATATCGCTGTAGGTCGCCAGAACGTCCTCCGGCGACATATAGGTCACGCTCACAACGTGGGGCGTGCTGCGGATGGCCGCGTCGGCGGCGGCAATCTGCTCGTCGGTGGCGACCTCGCTCTCGCCGGTGCCGCCCATGTAGACGACGGTCTCGTTCTGGTTGCCGATGTATTCGACCATGTGGTCAATGTTGATGCCCAGCAGCGAGGCTGCGCCGATCAGTAGCATGCAGACGGTCAGCACGCCCATGGAGGCAAAGGTCATCAGCCGGTTGGCGCGCAGGTTGTGCAGGCCCTGGCCGACTAAGTAGATAAAACTGGAAAAACGCATGGTGTCCCCTCTTACTTACAAATCAGTCCTCGTCGTACTCGTAGTCGTCCTCTTCGCGCTCGGCCATGGCGGCAGCGTAGCGGCGCGCGGCAGCAGGGTCAGCGGTGTCGGAGGCTACCATGCCGTTGGCCAGCGTGATGACGCGGTTGCCGTACTTGCGGGCCAGCTTGTGGACGAGCTCGTGCTCATGGGTGACGACGACGACGGTGATGTTGACCTTGTTGATGGCCTCAAACAGCTGCATGATGTCCATCGACATTTCGGGGTCGATGTTACCGGTGGGCTCGTCCGCGATAATGAGCTTGGGGCCGTGGGCCAGCGCGCGGGCAACGGCCACACGCTGCTGCTCGCCGCCGGAGAGCTCATCCGGCAGACGGTCCATTTTGTCCTCCAGACCGACAAGGGAGAGTGCAAACGGTACGCGGTCCTTGATCTTTTTGGTCGAGATGTTCGTCACGCGCATGGCGAAAGCGACGTTCTCATAGACGGTCATGGTGGGGATCAGGCGGAAATCCTGGAACACAACGCCCATCTGGCGGCGCAGGTAGGGCACCTTGCGGCGCTTGATGCGCGTTAAATCCTGCCCATTGATAAAGACCTTGCCCTCGGTGGGCTTCTCCTCCATTTGGATGAGCTTTAAAAAAGTGGATTTGCCCGCGCCGGAATGGCCGAGGATAAAGACGAACTCGCCCTCATCAATATGGATGTTGATGTCCTCCAGCGCGACGTTCTCATCGTTGTGGGTCTCGTAGGTTTTATATACATGTTCAAAATCGATCATTCGGGGTTCTCCTGCCGTGGTGTGGCTTTGCTGTTATGGTTACAGTCATACATATAATAGAATACCATGTCAGACCTCTGCGGTCAAGGTGCTTTGCGGTTATAAAAAGCAGGAAAATGGCGCTGCCTTGCGGTGCAGCGCCATTTGTGAAAGTTTTTTTAAAATCAATATTTGGCCGGGTTGGCAGACAGATATTTCTTGACCATCAGCGCCACCTTAAAGACGATGGCATCATCGAAGTTGCGCAGGTCAAGGCCGGTCAGCTTGCGGATCTTCTCAAGGCGGTAGACCAGCGTGTTGCGGTGAACGAACAGACCGCGGCTCGTCTCAGAGACGTTCAGGTTGTTCTCAAAGAAGCGCTGGATCGTGAACAGCGTCTCGGCATCGAGGGAGTCGATGCTCTCCTGCTTGAACACCTCGCGCAGGAATGCCTCGCAGAGCGTCGTAGGCAGCTGGTAGATCAGGCGCGCAATGCCCAGATGGTCATAGCTGATGACCTGACGCTCGGTGTCAAACACCTTGCCGACCTCCATGGCAATCTGGGCTTCCTTAAAGCTGGAGGCCAGGTCCTTGATGTTGCCGATGGGCGTACCGATGCCGACGACGGCCTTGATGTAATGGTCGCCCTGCAGCGTATCGACGATGGAGGCAGCCAGCTTTTCCATATCGCGGGTGTTGTTGTCGGGCTTGATCTCCTTGACCAGGACGGTGTCGGTCTCGCTGATGTTAAAGACGAAGTCCTTCTGTTTGTCCGGGAAAAGACCGCTGACGACGTCGTAGGCGGAAATATCATTGCCGGAGGTCACGCGGATCAGCAGTACGACGCGCTGCACGTCGGAGACAAAGTGCAGCTCCCGCGCTTTGGCGTAGATGTCGCCGGGCAGGATGTTGTCGAGCACGACGTTCTTGATGAAGTTCGTCTTGTCGAATTTTTCGTCGTGGTACTGCTTGATGCTCTGCAGGCTGATGGAGAGCATGGCGGCGAACTGCTCGGCGGTAGTGTCAGTGCCCTCGACAAAGACGGCGTAGTCATTGTGCTTGGCGTTGGAGAACTGATGGTAGGCATACCCATCGCGCACGAAAGCATCCCCGGCCGTCTGGCGGACAGCGGCCACGCCCTCGCGCACCTCACCGATCTGTCCCAGCTCAGAGCAGGAAATGACGGTGCCGGTCTCATCAATCACGCCGACGACACGATCCACTGCGTCCTTCATCTGGTAGACCACGTTCTGGAATACCCTGTTTGCCATAATATGTGACTCCCCTTTTAGCTGTTATTTAGACAGTCTGCACCGGTGTGCAGTGCGGGCTATGCGTGTTTGGCAAAATTGCCGTTTGGTAATCTGCCTGAAAACCAAAACATCATAATGTATATTTTACACAATCCGCTTGGCTTTTGCAACATATTTTCACGAAAATCGCAAGATTTTCTTGTACATTTTTTAAATCAGCACAAAAAATGTACCTGCCGGTGTTTTCCCGGCAGGTACAACGTCCGTCATTTTGACGATTTTTCCTCTTTTGTCTGGTTCATGGCACCGGTGCCGCCCTCGACAACGCCGCGGCGCTGGAATACATAGGTGATGCTGCGGAAGAAAATCTTTACATCATTCCAGAATGTCACATGGGCGGCGTACTCACCGTCGTAGCGGGCTTTGACGTCAATCGGCAGCTCGTCGCGTCCGTTGACCTGCGCTAAGCCGGTCAGGCCCGGGCGGATGTCGTTGGCGCGGACCTTGTCGCGCGCCTCGATCAGGTCGTACTGGTTGTACAGTGCAGGGCGCGGGCCGATGACGCTCATCTGCCCTGCCAGTATGTTGTAGATCTGCGGCAGCTCGTCCAGGCTCGTCTTGCGCAGGAAGGCACCGCTCCCGGTAATGTAGCTGTCCGCATCTTTCAAAAGGTGCGTGGGAACGTCGTGCGGGGTGTCGCCGCGCATCGTGCGGAACTTCAGGATGTTAAAGTGCGTTTTGCCCTTGCCGACGCGGCGCTGCTTGAAAAAGACCGGCCCCGGGGAGTCGAGCTTGATCCACAGCGCGACCAGCCCCATCGGAATTGCAAGAATGATCGTGGCTGCCAGCGAAAGGATAATGTCCAGCAGGCGCTTGCCGTAACGCTCGTACATAAATCAGCCCTCCTCGGCGGGATGCTCTGTCTCCCGGAGCTTCTGTGCGATCTCCTCCCGGGAGAAAAGCACGGTGTTGCCGGTGGCGGCCACAACGGTGTGGTCGGCGCGCACGCGGCGGTTGGGGTGGTAGGTCGGGACCATCTCCTGCAGAACGTCGACGACCTCGTCGTTGTTGTGCCGGGCAGATTCCTTGAGCCGCTGCAGGTCGGTGTAGAATTTTTCCAGATCAATCTGCATGGGCGGCGCGATGAAGATTTTGTTGTGGGCGGTTTTGGCCATCTTGTCCTGCTCGGAGTCCATGAGCAGTTCCTCGTACAGCTTTTCGCCGGGGCGCAGACCGGTGACCTTGACCTGCATATTTACGCCCGGCTCGTAGCCGTAGAAGCGTATCAGGCGGTTGGCCAGATCCATGATCTTGACCGGCTCACCCATGTCCAGCACGTAGATGCTGCCGCCCTTCGCCAGACCGCCGGCCTGCAGAACGAGCTGCGCAGCCTCGGTGATGGTCATAAAGTAGCGGACAATATCGGGATGCGTGATGGTCACGGGGCCGCCGCGCTTGATCTGCTCCTCAAACAGCGGGATGACGCTGCCGTGGCTGCCCAGCACGTTGCCGAAGCGCACCGCAACGCAGGTCATCGACGTGGCCCGGGAGAAGGTCTGGATCAGCATCTCGCACAGGCGCTTGGTGCAGCCCATGACGTTCGTCGGGTTGACAGCCTTGTCTGTAGAGAGCTGGACGAACCGCTCCACGCCGTGCTCGGCGGCGGAGGTCAGCAGGTTCTTGGTGCCAAAGACGTTGTTCTTGACGGCCTCGGCGGGGCTGATCTCCATCAGCGGCACATGCTTGTGCGCCGCCGCGTGAAAGACGACGGACGGATGATAGGTGTCGAACACCTCGTCCAGACGTGCTTTATCGCGGATGGAGCCGATGAGGGTGATAACAGGAGCCTCGGGGCCGTACTTGTTTTTCAGCTCGGTTTCCAGCTCATAGGCGCAGTTCTCGTAGATGTCAAAAATCAGCAGACGGCGGGGCTGGTAGCGCATGATCTGGCGGCAGAGCTCGCTGCCGATGGAGCCTCCGCCGCCCGTGACGAGAACGATCTTGTCATGCAGGTACTCGGAGATCTGGGCATTGTTCAGCTGGATCTCGTCGCGGGAGAGGAAGTCCGCCGTGTTCAGCTCACGGAAGCCCGCCGCCACAGGATTGCCGTTCTCGTCAACAGCCTGCGGGTCACTGATCATCCGCACGCGGCAGTGGGTGGAGTTGCAGAGGTTGATGATTTCGCTCAAACGGTCACCCTTGACCGTCGTGATGGCGATGACGATCTCGAGAATATGATATTTGCGCACCAGCTCCGGTATGTCGGAGATCGTGCCGCGCACCGGTACGCCCTGCACGCGCAGGCCCTTTTTGGTCAGGTCGTCGTCAACGATGCAGACCGGGTTGCCGAAGCTCTGATTTTTCGTCTTGCAGAGGTTGACGGCCCACGCACCGGCGTTGCCGGCGCCGACAATGAGCAATGGCGTGTTGTCCTCCGGCTTGTTGGCCTTGGCGTTGCGCATCGTCAGGACCAGCCGCCACAGGAACCGCACGCCCGCTATGGCTGCCGTGTTGAATACCGCGCCGAAGATCAGCACCGCGCCGGAGATCGGGCGGTTGTGGTAGATCAGATCGAACAGCATGATGATGCCCGTCGCCAGCCCGGAAAGGCAAGTTAGGCGCGCAAGGTCGCGCATACCGGCGTACTCCCACATGATCTCATACAGTCCGCCGAACCAGAACACGATCATATAAATGGGCAGGACGTATAAGAGCATCGGGGCCATGGCGCGCAGTATCTCCACGCGGCGGTAGGCGTCGCCGCTGTCAAAGCGCAGCATGACGGCCAGCCAATAGCAAAGTACAATGAGCCCGCAGTCCAGCAGCATCAGTGCGATGCGGCGCGGAAGCCCTTTTATCAGTTGTTTTGAGACCTGTTGCATCGATTCCATCCTTACTATACGTTCTTCTATCTGAAAACGGGCGCAATACGGCCCGGCAAAATTGTCATATAGATTATTATAACACAAAAAGGCCCCATTTGTCCTACTTTTGGGCAGACAAATGGGGCTAATATTGTATAAAAATCGTGGCAAATTTTTGGTAAAACGGACGAAAGCGATTTACTCGACGGTCACGCTCTTGGCCAGATTGCGCGGCTTATCGACATCCAATCCCTTGGCGCAGCTGACGTAGTAGGCCAGCAGCTGCAGCGGAATGACCGACAGGCTCGTGGCAAAGTGCGGGTCGGTCTTGGGCACGTAGACCGTGAAGCCCGCAGTGTCCTCGATGCTGTAATTTCCGTAGGTGGTCAGGCCCATCAGGAAGGCACCGCGGCTCTTGACCTCGACCATGTTGGAAACGCTCTTTTCAAACAGGTCCGGCTGGGTCAGGATGCCGACGACCAGCGTTCCATTCTCGACCAGAGAAATCGGGCCGTGCTTCATCTCGCCCGCGGCGAACGCCTCGGAGTGGATGTAGCTGATCTCCTTAAATTTCAAACTGCCCTCGAGCGCGACGGCGTAGTCGAGGCCGCGGCCAATGAAGAAGGCATCCTTGGCGTTTGCGTACTTGCTGGCAAACCACTGGATACGCTCCTTGTCGGCCAAGGTCTTTTCGATCTTCTCGGGCAGAGCCTCCAGCTCGGTGACGAGGTGCTCATACTGGCCGTCCGCCAGCGTGCCGCGCACACGGGCAAACTCGGTAGCCAGCAGGTAGCAGGCCGCCAGCTGGGTGCTGTAGGCTTTGGTGGTGGCGACGGAGATTTCCGGGCCGGCCCAGGTGTACATTGTGGCGTCGGCCTCACGGGCAATGCTGGAGCCGACGACGTTCACAATGCCGATAGTGCGCACACCGCGCTCCTTGCACAGGCGCAGAGCGGCCAGCGTGTCGGCGGTCTCACCGCTCTGGCTGATGACCATAGCGAGTGCGTCCTTTTCGAGCACGGGATTGCGGTAACGGAACTCACTGGCGACATCGACCTCGACGGGGATGCGGGCCAGGCTCTCAAACACATAGCGCGCGGCCATGCCGACATGGTAGGCGGAGCCGCAGCCGATGATGTAGAGACGATGGATATTCCTGATGGCCTCCTCGTCAAGGGCCAGCTCGGACAGGTCGATCTGGCCGTCCTTGAGGCGCGGGGAGATCGTATCGCGGACAGCGGCGGGCTGCTCGTAGATCTCCTTCATCATGAAGTGCTCGTAGCCGCCCTTCTCCGCGGCCTCGGCGTCCCACTCAATGGTGGTGGACTCGCGGGTGATGGGCTCCTTGTCGATGTTGAAGAACTCGATGGAGTCGGGGGTCAGGCGGGCAATCTCGAGATTGTCAATGTAGTAAACCGTGCGGGTGTACTTGAGCAGCGCAGGAACGTCGGAGGCGATGATGGCACCGTCCTCACACTTGCCGACGATGAGCGGGCTGTCCTTGCGCACTGCGTAGATGACGCCGGGCTCGTCGGCAAAGAGCACGCCCAGCGCGTAGGAGCCACGGACATGCAGCATCATGCGGGTGATGGCGTCCAGTGCGTTGCCTGCGGACTCGCCCATGTAATAGTAGTCAAGCAGCTGGGCAACGACCTCGGTGTCGGTCTGGGAGACGAAGCTGAAGCCCTTGTTGATCAGACGCTCCTTGATCTCCTGATAGTTTTCAATGATTCCGTTGTGTACGACGGCAATCTTCTGGTCACGGGAATAATGCGGGTGTGCGTTGACGACGGACGGCTCGCCATGGGTCGCCCAGCGGGTATGGCCGATGCCGCAGCTGCCGGGCACGGCGCTGCCGCCGTCGGTCATCTCGCTCAGGACCTTTAGGCGGCCCTTGGCCTTGACGACCTCGATCTTGCCGGCGGCGTTCTGCACCGCCATACCGGCAGAGTCATAGCCGCGGTATTCCAGCTTGGCCAGGCCGTCCAGCAGAATGGGGGCGGCCTGTGCCGCGCCGGTAAAGCCTACGATTCCACACATAACAGGTATCCTCCCTTTGTTACAGCGTTGAAACTATACTTTCCATTTTATTGGATTAGAGCAAAATACTTTTACAGTATATGCCATTTGGGTACAAATGTCTATAGCTTTACGCAGATTTTGTACAGATGTGCGCGGCATAAAGACAAAGCGGGCAGCCGTCAAGGGCTACGGCTGCCCGCTGCGCGCATTCTCCCTTTCCGGTTTCTTACACCATATAAGAACGAATCAAAAGTTATCGCGCATTTATTAGCATAGCACATTCCCGGAAGAATAGCAAGTGCAATCTGCAAGCAAAAGATCATTTTGCATGTTTTGCAAAAGAATCTAAAGTGCATGATGCAATTACTTTCGGAAATTAGTCACTGACCCGACGCGCTACGACGACATAGCGCCCGTTGGCGGACGAATACTCGCAGGTAGAGAGGGTCAGCAGCTGCTCACCGTAGGCAGGGCGGATGCCGCTGTCCACGTCGCTGCGGGAGATGACCTGGTCCACATAGCGGTTGTAGGTGTCCTCGTCCATGTCGATATACTGGTTGTAGATAAACGAGGTGTCGTTGACGACATCGATGGTGAACGCACCGAACACCTCATACTTGGCGTCCCCGTAGACGGTGTCAAACTCAATGAAGGGGTGTTCCTGATAGTAGTCGGCCCTGCGGTACTCTGTCAGACAACCGAAGATCGTGCCGGTTTTCATATTGTGGCCGTAGATGATCAGGTTGTCGCTCTCGGCGTTGGCCCCGAGCGTCGTTTGCTCGTCCAGGTACGGTACGCCGTAGACGCTGTAGGCTTTGTTGAAGTCATGACGCAGATAGAAGTCCTTGTTGTCCGGCGCGTACATAACCGGAAAATCCAGATTGGTGCCGTCGATGGAGATCCAGCCGATAAAGTCGCTGTTCTTGTCGCGCAGGGCAGCAAACCTGGCACCGTTGGGGTTGACATTCTCCCCTGCAGGGGCCTGGGTCGCCGCGGTATCAATCATCGACTGCAGGTCGGCAAACTCGCTCTCGGTCTTGCGGTCATCGAGGAACCGCTTGACCAGCAGGCCGCCGCTGATGAGGAAGATCGCGGCGAAAACGATCATCGCGAGGGTGTACAGCAGATTACCGCGCTTTTTTTTGCACTTCGCGGTCTCGCGCCGGCGATAGTCCTCGTCGTTGTCCTGGTCGTAGAAGGCAGCAGGTTCCTGCGGAGAAACCTTCGGCAGATCGGTGACTGTATAGGATGCCTTTACCTGAACGGAAGGGGCCTGCGGCAGCGGTGCATCGCTGCGGTGAATCTTTGCCATGATGGATTCTCCTGTCACACAATATTATCTTTAATATACGACCTGCGCGGCAAAAAGGCAAGGGAAATATCACACAAAAATCTGTAAAAAATATCCGTCCCGCACCGTGCGGCGCAGGACGGACAGCAAAAACAGGTTACTCGCGGATCTCGATGCCGAGCTTGAACTTCAGGTTGCCGAGAATTTTCTTGACGAAGCGGTCGATCTCATCGGGGGTCAGCGGCTTGTCAGCGGGCTGGAAGGACAGGCTGAACGCCATGCTCTTCTTGTCCGCGCCGAGCTTTTCGCCGCGGTAGATGTCGAACAGCTCGACCTTGGTCAGCTGCTTGCAGGCGCGCTGCATCTCGGTGACGAGGGTGCCGCACTCCATGCTCTCGGGGGCAACGAGCGCCAGATCACGCTGGACCGGAGCAAACTCGGGGATGGGCTGGTAGTGGATGGCGGCGGGGACCAGTGCGTGGAACGCGACCCAGTCGATCTCGCCCAGATAGATGTTCAGGTTAGCGCGGCTGTCCTTGGGCAGCTTGAGCTCGCTTGTCACATCATTAGCCAGCTTGCCAAAGACACCGACGCGCTCGCCTTTGCACAGGATATAAGCGGCAATACCGGGGTGCAGCCAGGCAACGTCCGTCGCGCGCTCGACGGTCAGCTCGACGCCGAACGCAGCGCCGAAGCTCTCGACAGCACCCTTGACTGCGAAGAAGTCCTCCTCACTGCCCCAGGCAGCAAAGCCCAGATGCAGACGCTCCTCGGGCAGTTCGGTGACGGGCAGCTGCTTCGGGATGTAGATGTTGGACATCTCGAACAGGCGGCCCTCGGCGTTGCCCTTGCGCAGGTTGTCAACGACGACATTCAGCAGGGACGGTGCCAGCAGCGGGCGCATGATGGTCAGATGGGAGGAAATGGGGTTCAGGATACGGATGACCTTGCGCTCCGGCGCGTCGGCGGCAATGTGCAGCATGTCGAGGTCAGCGTCGGCGTAGAAGGCCAGCGTCTCGGCCTCGTAGAAGCCCTGGGCACACATGGTGCGTTTGGCCTTGGCCTGCGCCTTCTGCTCGGCGGTCAGGCCGCCGGTGGTGACAGTGGCAGCCTTCAGGAAGGTGGGGACGATGTGTTCATAGCCGTACTCGCGGATGACCTCCTCGGCCAGGTCGGGCTCACCGACCTCGATGTCCTCACGCCAGCGGGGCGCGACGACCTGCATCGTGTCGCCGTCGGCTTCGAGTTTGACCTCGAACTGCAGGCGGTTCAGGATGTCCAGAATCACATCGGTGGGCACAGTGATGCCGAGGATGGCATTGATGCCGCTGACCTTGGCCGTGAAACGCTTGCCATCACGCGGGGCACCGGCGGAACAGTCAAAATGGGTGGAGGTGACCTCGCCGCAGCCCAGCTCCTGAATCAGGTGCAGGGCACGGGCCATGCCAAGCTCGGTGGTGTACTCGGAGATACCCTTCTCGTAATGGCTGGAGGCGTCGGTGTTCTGGCCGAGGCCGCGGGCCGTCTTGCGGATGTTGTCGCGGGCGAACTTGGCGCTCTCAAACAGAAGCTGGGTGGTGGTATCTTTAATTTCGCTGTTCAGGCCGCCCATGACACCCGCCAGCGCAACGGGCTTGGAGCCGTCGCAGATGACGAGGTTGTTGGGCGTCAGGGTGAACTCTTTTTCGTCCAGCGTTGTGATCTTCTCGCCGTCTTTGGCGCGGCGGACGAGGATCTGGCAGCTTTCCAGCGCGTCCATGTCGAAGGCGTGCATGGGCTGGCCAATCTCCAGCATGACATAGTTCGTGATGTCAACGACGTTGGAGATGCTGCGCAGACCGCACAGGGCCAGCTGACGGCGCATCCAGCGTGGGGACTCGCCCGGCGTGATGTTGCGGACATAATGGCCAATGTAGCGCGGGCAGAGATCCTCGGCCTCGACGCTGATGGACAGGCGCGGATCAACATAGTCGCTGACCGTGTAGTCGGTGGCGGGCATCTTGAGGGGCTTGTTCAGCACTGCTGCAACCTCGCGCGCAATGCCGAGCACACTCTGGCAGTCGGCGCGGTTGGCCGTGATGGAAATATCAAAAATGTAGTCGTCAAGGCCGACGACCTGCTGAATGGGCGTGCCGGGGACAGTGTCCTTCGGCAAATCGAGCAGGCCGTAGACCTCTGCACCGGGGTACAGATCCTCGTTCAGGCCCAGCTCCTCACCGCTGCACAGCATACCGTTGGACTCGACGCCCATCAGGGGCTTCGCCTTGATTTTTACGCCGCCGGGCAGCGTGGAGCCGTCGAGTGCGGCGGCGGTGTGCATACCGGCGTAGACGTTGGGTGCGCCGGTGGAAATCTGGATGTCGTGGCCGTACTCGCCGCAGTCAACCTTGCAGATGTGCAGATGGGTGCCCTCCTGCGGGACACACTCGGTCACAACACCGACAACGACCTTGGAGATCTCGCCGCCGAGGTCGATCAGCTCCTCGACCTCAAAGCCGCAGCCAAAGAGCTTGTCCTCAAGCTCCTGCGCGGTGACGTCGATGTCAACATATTGCTTCAACCAGCTGAATGGTACTTTCATACTCTGTACTCCTCCCCTGTCAATCCTCGAACTGCTTCAAGAAGCGCAGATCGTTTTCAAACATCAGACCGATGTTGTTGATGCCATACTTCAGCATGGCGATACGCTCAATGCCGATGCCGAATGCGAAGCCGGAGTAGACGTTGGGGTCAATGCCGCAGTTTTCCAGTACGCTGTGGTGGACGACACCGGCGCCGAGGACCTCGATCCAGCCGGTGTGCTTGCACAGCGGGCAGCCCTTGCCGCCGCACTCGAAGCAGGAAACGTCGACCTCGACGCTCGGCTCGGTGAACGGGAAGTAAGACGGACGCAGGCGGGTCTTGACATCTGCACCGAACAGCGCCTGGACGAATTTGTCGAGCATTCCCTGCAGGTCGCAGAGCGTGATGCCTTTGTCAACGACGAGGCCTTCCATCTGGTGGAACATCGGGGAGTGGGTCGCGTCGGAGTCGGAACGGAACACGCGGCCCGGGGCCAGCACCTTGATGGGGGGCTTTTCCATGTCCATGACGCGGATCTGGCCGCCGCTGGTCTGGGTGCGCAGCACAATGTCGTCTGCGACGTAGAACGTATCCTGCATGTCGCGGGCGGGATGGTTCTTCGGCACGTTCAGGCGGGTAAAGTTGTGGTCGTCGTCCTCGATCTCGGGGCCCTCGTAAATCTCAAAGCCCATACCGGCGAACACGTCGATGATCTCATTCTTGACGAGGGTGATCGGGTGCAGGCTGCCGGTTTGGCGAATCTTGGCGGGCATCGTGATGTCGACGGTCTCGGCGGCGTTGCGGGCCTCGAGCGCGGCCTTTTCGACCTGCTCGGACAGGGCCTGATACTGTGCCTCGGCCCACTGCTTGAACTCATTGATGGTCTTGCCGACGGCGGGACGGTCCTCCTTGGGGACATCGCGCAGACTCTTGGTCAGGCCCGCGACCTCGCCGTTCTTGCTCAGGTATTTCTGCCAGAAGTCAGAAAGCCGGGCTTTGTCGGTGACGTCTGCGCTGGCCTGCTCAATGGCGGCGCGCAGCTCCTTGATTTTTTCTTCCATAGTACACCTCTGCTTGAAGTAGGGCCGGAGCAAGCAAAAAAGCTCCGTCCCTGTGTTGAATCAGGGACGAAGCCTTGCAAAATACAATTCTCCGCGGTACCACCCGTGTTCCGCGCTGTAAAGCGCAGCACTCTTTGCTGCCGGTAACGGTGCAGAGCCGTTGCGCACTACTCGGCCTTGGCCTTTCCCGCGCACCACTCGGGAGCGAACTTCCGCATAAGCGCTTTACAGGCGGCTTGCAGCCGGTGACCGCCCTCTCTTGCCTAAAGCAGCTTGTGCGTACTTTCTCCGTCGCTGTGTTTTTGCGAATACTTATTTAGTATAGCGCGGTTTGCGCCGGCTGTCAAGCCTGCGGCAGCGGATACTTTTGCTTATCCTCCACGCTGATGGCCGGACCGAGCTGGACCTCGATGATTTTCAGCTCACTGTCGGCAAAGACTGTGTGGCGGCAGCCGGCGGGCATCGTCAGAATATCCCCTGCCTTCACGTCGCGGCGCACACCGTCCAGAATCGCATGGCCGGTACCGGAGATGACGGTCCAGACCTCGTCGCGGTTTTCATGGCTGTGGTAGTTCATGCCGTGGCCGGGGGTGAGTGTGATCTTGATGGTCATGCTCGCGTCCTCGACGTCGAGCACGCGGAAGGAACCCCAGGACTTTTCGGCAAACATGATCTGCTGATGGATGCTGTCCACATACGGCTTGATGTAGCTGGACTGCTCCTTGTCAGAGACCAAAATGCCCTCCGGGCTGGCCGAGACGACGACGTCCTTCAGCCCCATGCAGAGCACGGGCACGTCCAGCTCGTTCAGTACATGGACGTTCTGGCAGGTGTCGTTCAGCATGGCCTTGCCGATGCTCGGCTCCTCCATGGCCTCGGTCAGGGTGTTCCAGGTGCCCATATCCTTCCACTGGCCCGCAAAGCGCATTACCTGAATTTGGGACTCATTCTCGACAACGGCGTAGTCGAAGCTGATTTTTTTCAGCGTCTCGTACTTATCGAACAGATCCTTGTAATCGGTGAAATCGATCAGTTCGTGGGCCTTGTCCAGCACGTAGCGCAGTTTGTAGGCAAACACACCGCCGTTCCAGAGCGCACCCTGGGCAATGTACTTTTCGGCGGTGGCGGCGTCGGGCTTCTCTTTAAACGTTTTGACCGGGCTGACGGCGTCGGCACTCTGCGGGATAATGTAGCCGTACTTTTCGCTCGGGTAGGTCGGCTCAATGCCCATCAGGGAGAGGTTCGCGTTCCCCTGCCCGGCCAGCTCGGACAGCGTTTTCAGCGCGGCGAAATAGTCATTGTTGACATAGGGGTCTACCGGGCAGACGACGACAGCCTCATCAAGGCCGACGCCCTTGACGTCGTGCAGGTAGGCTGTCGCCAGTGCGATGGCTGGGAAGGTATCACGGCGGCACGGCTCGACGCAGACGCCCACCGAATTGCCCAGCTGGTTGTGAATGGACGATACCTGCGTTTTGCTGGTGGCAATCGTCACGCTGGCGTCGGCGTCGACCTCCTTGATCTGGCGGTAGACGCGCTGGACCATCGACTCGTACCCGTCGGCGGTCTTGAAGATTTTGATGAACTGCTTGGAACGAATGTCGTTCGACAGCGGCCACAGGCGCTTGCCGGAGCCGCCGGACAGCAGGATGATATTCATAGCGTTTCCTTTCAGCGCTCGGCGCGCATCGGGTTGTTCAGAAAGTCCTCATAGGACAGGCGCAAGCCGTCCTCCAGCTCGGTCTTGTAGGTCCAGCCGAGGTTCGTCGCCTTGGAGACGTCCAGCAGCTTGCGGGGCGTGCCGTTGGGTTTGGAGGCGTCCCACTCGATCTTGCCGGTGTAGCCGACGACCTTGGCAACGAGCTCGGTCAATTCTTTGATGGTCAGCTCCTTGCCGGTACCCGCGTTGACCGTCTCGTTGCCGGAGTAGTGGTTCATCAGGAACACGCAGAGGTTCGCCAGGTCATCCACATACAAAAACTCGCGCAGCGGGCTGCCGTCGCCCCAGCAAGTGACGCTCTCGACGCCGTTGACCTTCGCCTCATGGAAGCGGCGGATCAGTGCGGGAACCACATGGCTGTGGGTAGGGTGGTAGTTATCGTTGGGTCCGTACAGGTTCGTGGGCATGACCGAGATATAGTCCGTGCCGTACTGGCGGTTCAGGAACTCGCAGTATTTGAGGCCGCTGATTTTGGCGAGGGCGTAAGCCTCGTTCGTCTTTTCCAGTTCGGAAGTCAGCAGGCAGCTTTCCTTCATCGGCTGCGGAGCCATGCGCGGATAGATGCAGGACGAGCCGAGGAACTCCAGCTTCTTGCAGCCGTTCTGCCAGGCAGAGTGGATGACGTTCATCTCGAGCGTCATGTTGAACCACATGAAATCGGCCAGCGCCTCCTGATTGGCGACGATGCCGCCGACCTTGGCCGCGGCAAGGAATACGTACTCGGGCTTTTCCTCGGCAAAGAACTTTTCGACATTTTCCTGACGGCAGAGGTCAAGCTCCTTGTGGGTGCGGGTGATGATATTGTTGTAGCCCTGTCGCTGCAGCTCACGCACGATGGCGCTGCCCACCATGCCGCGGTGCCCGGCAACGTAGATTTTTGCATTTTTGTCCATCATAATAAGTTACCCTCTTTTGAATAAATTATTTGATAACGCCCTTTTCGAGATACTCAGCCAGGTTCGTCTTGATGTGCTCCTCAGCGCGCTCGACGGCAACCTTTTTCATGTCGTGGTCGACCATGATCTTGACGAGCTGCTCAAACGTGGTCTTGGTCGGGTTCCAGCCCAGCTCGCGCTTTGCTTTGGACGGGTCGCCCCAAAGGTTGACGACGTCCGTCGGGCGGTAGAAGTCGGGGCTGACCTCGATGACCGTCTTGCCCGTGGCCTTGTCGATGCCCTTCTCGTTCATGCCCTCGCCGACAAATTCCAGCTCGATGCCCACATCGTGGAAGGCCAGCTGGCAGAACTCGCGGACGGAGTGCTGCTCACCGGTGGCGATGACGAAGTCCTCGGGCTTGTCGTTCTGCAAAATCAGCCACATGCACTCGACGTAGTCCCTGGCATAGCCCCAGTCGCGCAGGCTGGACAGGTTGCCCAGATACAGCTTATCCTGCTTGCCCTGCGCAATGCGGGCGGCAGCCAGCGTGATCTTGCGGGTGACGAAGGTCTCGCCGCGGCGCTCGGACTCGTGGTTGAACAGGATGCCCGAGCAGCAGAACATATTGTACGCCTCGCGGTACTCCTTCACGATCCAGAAGCCGTACTGCTTGGCGACGGCGTAGGGGCTGTAGGGGTGGAACGGTGTGTTCTCGTTCTGGGGAACCTCCTCGACCTTGCCGTACAGCTCGGATGTAGATGCCTGATAGATGCGGCAGGTGTCCTTGAGGCCGGACAGGCGCACAGCCTCCAGCACGCGCAGCACGCCGGTGGCATCGACGTCGGCGGTGAACTCCGGCACATCAAAGCTGACCTGCACATGGCTCTGGGCGGCGAGGTTGTAGATCTCGTCGGGCCGCACGGTGCTGACGACGGAGAGGATGCTCATGGAGTCGCTCAGATCGCCGTAGTGCAGGTGGAAGTGCGGGTGACCCTCCAGATGGGCGATGCGCTCGCGGTAATCGACGGAGGAGCGGCGGATGACGCCGTGGACGTCGTAGCCCTTTTCCAGCAGGAACTCTGCCAGATAGCTGCCGTCCTGGCCGGTGATGCCGGTGATGAGTGCTTTTTTCATAGGTTACTACCCTTTCATCTGTATCTTGCGCAGCGTACTGCGCAGATTTTCGTATCTTGTTTGTTATTGTACCGCATTATTTTGTGCTTGGGCAGTGGGAATCTTGCAAAAGACTAGCATTATATTGACTTTTTTGGTATACTGGTTTCCGGGAGGTGACGCGGATGGATACCCCGCTGTTTGACGGTGAGCTTGTGCACGCCCGGCGCATGATCTACACGCCGTCGGCGTTTGCAAAATCGAACCTTGTGCATCTGCAGGAGGTCGGGCAGCTGCAGGCACGCAGCCCCCATGCCAGCACCCGGCAGGGGCTGGCCTCCTACCTGTTTTTTGTGGTCGAAAGCGGCAGCGGCACGCTGGAATATGAGGGCGAGACCCGCGTGCTATGCGCCGGGGACTGTGTGTTTCTCGACTGCCGCCGCCCCTATCGCCATTATACGGGCGACGACCTGTGGCAGCTGCGGTGGGCGCACTTTTACGGCCCGAATATGGCAGCCATCTACAAAAAATACCGTGAGCGCGGCGGCCAGCCGAGCTTTCACCCGGAAAATACCGCACCCTACACCCGCCGTCTCGAAGCACTGTACACGCTGGCGGCCTCTGACAATTACGTGCGGGATATGCAGATCTGCGAGGGGCTGTTTGCCCTGCTGACCCTTCTGATGCAGGAGAGCTGGCACCCCGAAATTGTGCGTACTGCGGGCACGAAGCGACAGAATGTGCAGGAAATCAAGGACTATCTTGACCTGCATTTTGCCGAGAAGATCACGCTGGACGCGCTGGCCGAGCGGTTTTACATCAACAAGTTTTACCTGACGCGGGTGTTCAAGGAGCAGTTCGGGCTTTCGGTGACGAGCTACCTGACGCAGCTGCGCATTACGCAGGCAAAGCGGCTGCTGCGGTTCACGGACAAAAGCGTGGAGAACGTTGCGCAGGAATGCGGGCTGAACGACGCAAATTATTTTTCCCGCTTATTTAAAAAAGTAGAGGGCACGACGCCGGGGGAATACCGGCGGCAGTGGTGAGGATAATAAAAAAGCCTTCCCCCGTGGGGGAAGGCGCAGACCGTCAAAAAATTGCATTCTTGCCCTATTGCGTGTGTAGGGGCGACCATTGGTCGCCCGCCAACTTACCACAGCAACGCATTTTCCGGGATAGTTTCTTGCAAGGCAAACGGGCGCGGGCGAGCAATGCTCGCCCCTACAAGAGTTTTTCGACAGCCTGGGGGCCGCATATA
>ERZ857922.1591-NODE-1591-length-26869-cov-4.750802_pt1 | contig 26869 bp, 26 predicted proteins | sample MGYA00519579_ERZ857922 | MGnify/ENA primary metagenome ERZ857922 (study PRJEB31778, sample SAMEA3449375) | human gut metagenome | biome: human gut; feature: human-associated habitat; material: faeces | place: United Kingdom | collected 2010/2012 ... | reverse complement strand
TTTCCTCACATTTTCCACATTCAGTTCTAATCCGTGTTCGATACAGTTAATACACTTATGTTCTGCCCCGTGATACATAAAGGTTCTTTTTATATCTTTTGTCCTTGAAATAAGAAAAATATTTCTCACCGTCACTCGTCAACTGCACTTTCGTCGTATCCTTCCCTTTATCCTTATTTCCCATCACATAGAGATTATGGCATTGAGCGAATAAAATATAGGTACTATCCGGTGAATACTTTTTCCATGATTCTCCAAATCCTTTGTTAATAACCGTATCCAATTTTGTCACTTCCTCCGTTTTCATATCATAGCGATACTTGTGCTTCGCGTAATCAAAAGTGAAAGAAGTACCTTTTTTATCAAACTCTAACCCTTGAAACGTAAAATCTTTCGCATCACACACCTCGTGCGTTTCCTTATTCAAGAACCCGAACAATTTCTCCGGGTTAAACAACAAACGTTTTTCTTTCTTCTCCGGATTTACGTGGTAATAACGCTTCCCATCCTCCGTCGTGAAAGAGTACCAAAAACATTCCCCATCATTGATATACATGGGATATATACTCATACTATTTCTATCTGCCGACCGGAAGTTTCGACTTGAGAAACGATCTGCAAGCTTGAAATTTGCCTTTTGTTGTGCACTTACAGAACTTCCTGCCACCAACAACAAAAGCATTATAATATATTTTGTTCTCATTTTCAATTCTCAATTTTCAATTCCCTTATATTCTTCAATATTACCGTAATGATCGGCAGTAGTATCACCTAATAAATATTTAGCAAAATGGAACCATAATTTTCGCTCAAAAAATCCATCCGCACTCCCATAACCATGAGTTTTACCCGGTAATACCAGCATATCGAAATTCTTTCCTGCCTTAATCAAAGCATCCACCATTCGCAAAGTATGAGCTGGATGCACATTCTTATCCATATCTCCAGTCACGAGTAACAAATGTCCTTTTAGATTTTTAGCCAACTCCATATTCGTAGGCACTTTCACGCTGAACTTTGAAACCTCATGATCTCCGTTCACGCTATCTTTCATCATTTCCTTGGTCTCTTTCACGCCATGATGAATCTCCACCCAACCATTATTATAGATATTGTTGTCATGATTACCAGAAGAAGATACCGCAGCCGTGTAAAAATCTGGATAAGTACATAATGCTGCCGTTGACATGAAACCACCACCGGAATGTCCGTAAATACCCACCCGGTCCAAATCAATAAAAGAATATCGGTTAGCCAACTGTTCGATCACGAACTTACAATCCGCCAAAGCATAATCCCTCAAATTTCCATACTCGAACTTTCGTTGCAAATATAAGAAATCTATACACATCAAAAGCAAAATTTTTTATCTGCGAATACGAATCTGCAAAGCATGTTCCACAGGTTTTTCGCTGATAAAGGTCAAATATCCTCCACCGCCTGCACCACTTAATTTCCAACCTAATACAGAATCCCGATATTCTTCTATCTGAGCCAAGATATCATCATTCACCATATTGGGGGACATTGCTATTTGAGCATCGAAACTAGCCTTTACTTGCACACCGAAATTTTGCAAGTCTTTATTAAGGATTGCATCCCAACAACAACGGGCAGCATCACTCAACGCTTTTGCCGAAACCGCATCGATATGCGTATCGGCAAGAACATTGACTGACCTCTCGGATATAGAGGTACTAACCAAATATATTTTTCAAGCCATTCCAAAATATCCGAATCAAGATTGCTTTCTATCGACTCCGGCCAATAGTCTCCGTTATATTCATATTTATTCAATCCCGGCATAACAATTCCCAAAGCATCTTGAGAACCGCTTACATAAGGAGTTCCGGGCGGATTTTCATAGCAAAACAGCGTTTTGGCTAATTTTTCCTTATCTCCTTCGGGTATATCGGTCTGCCATAACTCTATCGCCTTTTTACGCGAACTTGTGGACATCCCGCTACGATCATTAAATTCATAATCCGGTTCTATACAAATGGTCAATACCGGACCCGGATAATATTTACTGACATAAGGCTGATCGAGCCATCCTCCGGCCAAATCGATCCGGTAGGGAATGCGGCATTCTTTTCGCAACATCGTTGTCGAACGTACAGGCAAAGTTCCATGAGGAATTCTTTTACTCACAATATATTCGATACCCAATTCTTTACAAAGTTGCGCTTTCAAAGGGGTATTGCCGTCGGTATTTACAAAAAATATATCAGGTTTGAGTTCTCTCAATTCCTTTTCAAAATCCAGTAACCCGCTTCCGCTATTGATCCACGCATCTTTAACTACACGAAGAGCCTTTACCATATAAAGACGCTCAGCATCGGTATTGACCGTTTTTCGGGCTTTCAATTCAAATATCGTCTTATCCGAACCTATGCCTACATACAAATCGCCATACCGGGCAGCTTCTTCAAAGAAAGCGACGTGTCCGCTATGCAGCATATCATAACAGCCTGATACAAAAACCTTTTTATTTCCCATACCGGAAATTATTTTGAGAATTCTTTAATTCTCTGTTCATCTTGAAGTTTACAAATCAGAAGCGTCCCGTTTTTTTCCGCGACAATATATCCGTCTAATCCTTGAATAACAACCCTCTTATTCTTAGGGACATGCACTATACAATTTTGAGACTCTATCAACTTCACATTTTCTCCGACACATGCATTATGATGATTATCATGGGGCAAACGGGTATGAAGAGATCCCCATGTGCCCAAGTCTGACCAACCGAATGATGCCGGGAAGACATAAATTCCGGACGCTTTTTCCATGACGGCATAATCGATAGAGATACTTTCACAAGTCGGGAAAAGTTCATCAACCCTTTCTTGCTCATCATCTCTGTAAAAACAAGGTGTCAACAGATCGAAAACAGAAGCCATAGCCGGGCAATAGGTCCGAAAGGCTTGTTCAAGTGTATGTGCATTCCATATAAAAATTCCGGCATTCCAAAAATAATTACCGGCCGATAAATATTCTTTTGCAACAGAAAGAGTCGGTTTTTCCTTAAATGCCTTTACAGGTTTTATCTCGCTACCGTCCTCTATTTCTGCCGCAATATATCCATATCCGGTTTCGGGACGGGTAGGCTTCATTCCTAATGTAAGTATAGATTCCGATTTTGATGTAAAATCAAGCGATTTTACAATAACTCTACGAAATTCTTCAACATCGGTTACCACATGGTCCGAAGATGTTACTACTATATTAGCATCGGGATAACGTCGTTTAATTTTCCAACCGGCATAAGCAATACAGGGTGCGGTATTGCGCATACATGGTTCTAACAATATATTGGAACGAGGAATATCCGGAAGTTGTTCTTCTACTAACGATTTATATCGGGCAGAGGTAACTACCCAAAAATTGGACATGGGAACAAGCCCACTGAAACGGTCAACAGTAAGCTGTAACAATGTGCGCCCGCATCCTAACACATCGATAAACTGCTTGGGATGTTCGGGTGTACTCATCGGCCAGAAACGACTGCCTACTCCTCCGGCCATTATTACCACATGATTATTTTGCATTATACACTTATCTCAAAATATTCAAAGATATAAATAAAAGTTTAAGAGCCTGTCTAAATTTTTCAACAAAAAATATTATCAGATCATTTTTATGTTTTCTTCCGGTTTGCTTTCCCGTTTTCTCTCGTCAAATAGCCCAACTATCATCCCCGTAAATTCTTAAAAATTTTCTTACCGGACTTCACGCTTTACTAATTTACGTTCTTTATCGACTATAAAACGCTGCAAGCCATATACCAAGCACAATCCTAAAAATATATCGAACAGAAACATTACAGTTTCCCCGAGAATCTTAACTAAAAACCAATTGAGAATTATAAACATAGAGGATGCTATTACCAGCGTTAACATCGCCTGCCGATGGGACATACCTAATGCCAATAATTTATGATGAATATGATTTTTATCCGGAAGAAAAGGTGATTTACCATGTTTTATCCGGACAATAAACACTCTGAAAACATCGAAAATAGGAATAAACAGTGTCGAAAACGCAACAATCGGAGCACCTACTACTCCGAATTCGGGTGTAGCGTTAAGCTGACAGAATCGTATGGCAAGAAACGCAAGACAGTAACCTAAAATCAGAGATCCGGTATCTCCCATAAATAACTTCATCCTTTTGCCAAAAACGTTATACAAGAAAAATATCATAACCGATCCTAATAATGAAAATGCCAACATAGCATAGGCATACAATCCCGCAGAAAGAAACCAAAATCCATATACCGCAAGAGCTACACTACTCAATCCGGACGCTAAACCATCGATACCGTCGATCAAATTGATCGCATTTATAATTAAAACCGTTATAAATATCGTCAACACATAAGATACCACCACAGGTAACTCATATATCCCGAATATTCCGTGTAAATTGTCTATATGAATATCTCCGAAAAGAAAAAAGATCGCAGCAAGAATCTGCGCCACAAATTTTTTACGAAAAGAAACACCTCGAAGGTCATCCAAAACACCGATACCGTAGATAGTTGTCAGACCACATATCAAAAACAGCATTTCGAGCAATAACGACTCCCTCAACTCCGTTGCGACACCGACTCCATTCAGCTCACGAAGCCCTAATACAAAAGCATACGAAAACATCATACAAGGTAAAAATATTATTCCACCTAAACGGGGAACTGCCCTCGTATGTGAACTCCGGCTATTCGGCACATCAAATAATCTTCTCTTTACCGAAACGAACACAAGTCTCGGTATTACCAAAAATGAAAGATAGGCAGACAACACCAAAGCCAACAATGAAAAAAGTTGTAACATACTATCAAATTTTTTTCACACACCTATTAATAATATTAAGAGTTTATCCCTATTTTTTGGTAAACAATTTTCACAGATAATAGTTTTGAGCGTACCTCTCAAGAAATTATCCTTTCACATTATGAACTCAGGAAAAAAATACATTCTCATATCTTTCCTAAGTACCTGTGTTCTCCTTAATCTCCTATAAAAAATCGAATAAACTCAAAAAAATGCTCCAAAATCATATATCACCTCACACCGTCGGCAAATATAAGAAAATATTTAATTTGTATTTCACAAATCTTAAAAAAATATTTTTTTAAAATATTCTTATGGACTGTTTTAAATTTTGTCCGGATCAACTCTGAAAATTTCTTTTACGAATGTTCTATTGCTTTTATAAAGCTAAAACTAACCCGAATAAAATTTAAACGACTTCTAAATATGTGCAATTTATGAATGTCAGTAAGATATTATCCGATTACGAATACTATCCCCAAATCGACAAGATACTTAGAGCCTGTTTAAATTTTCCAATAAAAAAATACGATCAGGTCATTTTTGCGTTTTCTTCCGGTCTTTTTCCCCGTTTTCACTCGTCAGATGATAGCCCGCTATCATCCTCGTAAAAACAGAAAGACATGCTCGGAAGAAATTCCCAAAACCTGACCCGAGCAAAATTTAAACAGGCTCTTACAATATTTATAGATCAAACTATTTGCCGGATAATCTGAAAAACAATTTAGAGATCAACAGTTCTGCAATTTTGTACCAATAGCGCAGACTTAATATAAATATATTAGTATATATATTATTTTCACGGCAAGCTCTTAACTGCTCTTTCATAATCAATTTGCGACTTCCCATCGACTCGGTACTTGCCCCTCCCGTACGCATCGTTACAAAATCGATAGGAAGATAATGAATGCGGATATGGTTCAAAAAAATGAATCGTAACAAAAGCTCAAAATCTGCAGCGATTTTATAATCGATCTTATAAATTCCCAATTTATCGTAACAAACTTTGCGAACATAGAAAGACGGGTGTGCCGGCATAAATCCCAAACGCATCAATCCCCGACGAAAGATCCGCGAAGAATAATATCTCACAGGTTTCGAAAGATTATCCGGGTTTACAAAATGAATGTCCCCATACACGGCATCGATTCCGGGACGTAATAAAAACGCTTTCACCACCATCTCTACGACATAATCATCGGTAAAGAAATCGTCGGAATTGAGTACTCCCACTATATCTCCGGTAGCAGCCAATATTCCTTTGTTGAAAGCATCATATATTCCCTTATCTTTTCCCTCTATAATTCGTTGTCTGTCTCCGGCGTTGGCTTTTACAATGGCTATGGTATCGTCTTTAGAAAGCCCGTCAACGATAATGTGTTCGATATTATCATAGGTCTGCCGATTGACCGAACGTATCGTATCGGCTACTGTTGCCGCACTGTTGTATGTGCATGTTATGATAGAAACTTTCATAGATTTCATATTACAAAATTTTTTTTATTCCCCAATTTACTTTTTCCCGCAACCATGCTACTCCGAAAGACGAAAAAAACACCAACGGTACGATAATCGGGAAAAATGCGAAAAACTGTTGTTGGCTTTCAAAATAATGAGCCTTAAAATAGGTATAATATAAGTTATCGAATATCCATGAACACAGATACATATCCAACGACAAAAGTGATATTTTCGTTATCATTTTCGACTTGAAATCGACATCGTAAAACAACAGAAAAACAATAACTGCAGTTATCGTATTAAAAAGACCGTTCCGTATCATAAACAACGAGACAAAACCTTCTCTTAAATGTACAATCGAATTAAAAACAGGATCTACGGTACATAAAATTATAAGTATAACACATAGCCAAAGTTTTCTAAACTTTGGCTTATATTCATGAATATAAGCTCCTATAAAATAAAATGATACCGGATATAATGAAGTGAAATAAGCTGGGAATAATTGAGTTGCCGACCAATTAAGAGAAATTGGAATCGCTGTCAGAGCTAAAAAAGTAACAATCAATATTTGTTTTTTTCTTTGTGTATCCAAACATTTGTATATAAGGTTCAAAAACGGAATCAAAAGAAACAGGCAAATGTACATTTCAATGTACCAACCATAAGGAATCACTTCATAATTTAAAATCTGGCGTATCCATAATAAAACACTCAAATGTTCTCCATTAACAAAATATCTATACGCAATCGTCAACAATGAATATATCAAATATGCTTCTAAGACACGTACAATTCCTTTATAGTACCCGAATGATAATTGTTTATTGATATTTAAATATCCCGTCAACAAAAGGAATAACGGCACTGCGACAAAAAATATTGATGCACACATTCCTTGAAAAAAAAGATTTGTTCCATCAAAAACAGTCTGGCGGAACTCTGTATTCAAATTAAAATGCTGTGCAACAACAAATAAAATAGCTAAAGATCTCACTATATCCAATCCGGGCAATCTTTTCGTCTTTTGAATGTCTTTCATTAATTCACTCTTTATTTATATTAATATTGCTAAAAACATCGATCTTACAAATTCAATACTTTATAAGTTAATTACTATATTATAATTTAGATTTAACCCAACTTTTCACTTCTGCCGTCCGTTTCTCAAAACACCAATACACTACATAGGCAACCAATAAAGCTATAGTCAACTCTCCTATATACCAAGAAATAGAAATAAAATCGACACTTTCACTTTTAGGAGCATTATAATATTCCAACATACGCAATACCAATACATGTGTCAAATAAAGAGTATAAGAAAAAGCCGCCAATTTTGTTCCTATCTCATTAAGCTTTAAAGTCCATTTTTTAGTCGGTTTAATAATTACAAGCTGTTGAAGGAACAAACTGAAGAAAAAAGCGAACAATAACTCAAGAGCTTGTCGATTAGGCAAATATTGTGATATAGCTGTTCCCTCATTCAATCTTGATCCGCTTGTTAATTGAAGTAATATGATAAAACATATCATCACAATAAAACCTCCCCACAAAAATATCTTATCAACTTTTTTCGGAATGATAAGATATGCTAATGCTCCCATAAACCACATAAATAAATAATGTGGAGACAATTTTGTAAAAACAAGGAAACATATTAATAAGAGCGGAATAGCAAAAATTTTATAAAATACCATCTTTTGACGCACAAAAAACAAAGATATTATACCCATCAATATATAAAACCAAACTTCATAGGAAAGCGACCAAAGCGGTTCTATTATAGAATAAGTGCAAATGCCTTGTAAAGAAAAAAGATTACCTAACCAAGCTTTCCAATCAATACAAAAACCTTGAATAATAGCAACCGGAATAAATAACAATAATGCCGATATTAGAGGCAACATGATACGAACAGTTCTGTCAATAGCATATCCTTTAATATCAAAGACACCTTGTTGCAGCCTCTCTATCGCCTTTCCGCCTACTAAGAATCCACTCATAACAAAGAAGATAAGAACAGCTTCGTTTCCTAACCTTGTTAATGAATAAAATGCAAAAATCAAAGGATTCTTCTGCTCTGCAGGCAGCAATGTATATTCAACAAAAAACGCACCTCTGAAATGGCAAATCAAAACCAAAAATGCCGCAGTAAAACGGACTAAGTCCAACCAATAATAATGAACCTTGTTTTCCCCCATGTTTTCAAAATTTTATCTGATAATTATCTATCAAATATTTTCTTATTTTTTTCGCATCCTGTCCACAGGTCTTTTTTATTTCGAGTATTTTTGCATCGACAAGAGTGCGATACCACCAACCTTGTAAAAAATCCCAAAGAAATCCTTCTTTACCATCTAAAAAACCGAGTTTAACTATGTAACGGTAACAGAAATAAGCAAACGAACGCCAGAATAGAGGCATCTTTGCATATTTCATTTTCTGTGCACGTTTTTTCTGTACATCTTCGCAATATGACGCATCATCTGTATCCAAATCGAACAGGTGATATTCCGCATCAAGTAACAGAGCCGCTTCTCGAGAAGAATAGTGATTGTGTTTGTCTACAAATTGCTTTATGGAAAGAAGACTATCATCTATAAACTGATTTTTAAAAGTAACTGTCCGACCCGATTTCACAACAATATGCTCATCCATTAAACGCTGTTCATAACAAGCTTTCCCATATCTGAAAAGGCGTATCATTTTCACACTATTTACAATTCCATGTTTCAGAACACGCCCCATAAAGGCTCGTCCTAAAGGGAAAACCACAGCCGTTATATCACCGGACAATTTCGGTAATTGTTCATCCATCTCAGTTATCAATCCGAAAGTCAAATACTCATCAGCGTCCAACCGCAATACCCATTCGGTTGCTATCGGCAAATTCTCTAAAGCCCAATTGAATTGTGCAGCCTGATTTCCAGGCCACTCATGCTGATGCACTTCTGCCCCCAATTCTTTTGCAATATCGACTGTCCGATCTGTAGAAAAACAATCCACAACAAATATCTGTTTCGCTATCGATCTTACATTTTCTATGCAACGACGGATATGAAGCTCTTCATTTAAAGTCAATATGATTACCGATATATCCAACATATTCTTCTATTTTATTTCTTTATTTCTCTTCTCTTTATAAACTTGGCAGGATTTCCACCGACTACTGTCCACGGTTCTACATCTTTAAACACACAAGCCCGAGCACCGATTACAGCTCCCTGTCCAACCGTCACTCCCATACCGACAAATGCATCAGTAGCAATCCATGCTTGATCTTTGACAATAATAGGTGCTGTCACCAGAGGATTTAAAGAATCCGATATATCATGACTTGCCGTACAAAGATATGCACCCTGGGACACTGTCGTATTAGCCCCGATTTTAACAAGAGCTACATTATAACAATCCACTCCGGAAGCAAGACAACTATATTCATCCATTATCAAATTTGCAGGGTAATAGATTTTAGCAGAAGAGTATACAATTGCCGTCGAAGCTAATTTCGCACCGAACAACCGCAACAAAAAACGTTTCCAGCCACTTCCTATACTACGTGGCAACGGCCGGGCAAAAATCGTCCAGACAACAGACCAAAGCATCCTGATCATCTGATGTTTTCGTGTCAGGACATTCCTATATTTAGATAAATCTATTTGTTGTTCCATTATTTAAAACCAAAAACGAGGGAAAAACAATCGTATGACATTTCCTAAAAAACGTTTTAATTTTCCTTTTAAGGAATCTTGATTTTTCGAAAAAGAAAGAGCGGCTACATTACTGCCTTCCAAACCTCCGAAATGAGGTTCTTTCTTGAAACGACAAATAACATCGCTCCTGTGAATCATAGGTTTTACAACATCATACATCAGTCCTTCCAACAATAAACCTTTATAATCATTCAATTCTGTATATCTATTCCCGATAAACTCATTGTAAAAAGAGAGGCTTGCAGCAAACATCCTTACATCTGCAGAATGACCACACCATCCCAAACCGAGTCTATCATACAGGTTATGGTCTTTAATATCTATATATAAATGACCTTTGTACTCCAATATAAATTTACTTGCATAATCGATAAAATATTTAATATTATATATCGGATATCTACCCGTTACTTTAAAGAAACCTCCCGCCTCCCTTATGAACACAGACTTTTCGACCGCTTTATTTATAAGTAGAAGCTCATTATACCCTTTGCCCTTCGTCACATCAAAATCCTCAGAATCTAATGATAAAAACTCAATAGAAGGATTTTCCTTTACTGACGACTTTATAGAAGATAAATCCCAGCCCGAATTATCGACAAATACTATTTTATACGTTTCACCCCCCCTATTAACATTTTTTCATATATCATTAAACTCTCTCGATACATCTTTTCTCGTTCCTCATCTGTAAAACAAGCTCCTACCATTCCTCTCGTACTGACAGATGCGGTCATCAATAGCGGTAATTTATTCATATACATATTCGGGTTTAATATTTTTATACACTAACCATTCATACAATTGCTTCATTCTCAATGAGACCGATTTTATAGAATAATGTCTCAATACTAATGTCCTACCTCGTTCTCCCATTCCTAAACGATCTTGCTCAGACAAATTAATCGCGATCAACAAGGTACTAATTAACGTATCAATATCATTATCAACCCACCAGCCGCAATCGAATGTTTCCAAGTCACTCCACGGTGTACCTTTAGAGGCTATTACCGGGACTCCTTGAATTAGGGCTTCAGGAACTACCATTCCAAAATTTTCGGATTTGCTCGGTAATATCTGGAAATCGATAGAATGAACCAATTTCTGCAAATCTTTCCCCATAATAAATCCTAAGAAGCGAACATTATTCAGTTTATTTGCAGTTGCAAACTCTTCCAATTCTTTTTTATAAGCAGTATCTCCATCACCTATAATCAACAATTCGCAATTACGTGTCTTGTCTCCTAATTTACTCCATGCAGACAATAGGAGATCTACATTCTTGATTCGGTTTAACCGTCCGACGAAAGCGAAACGACGGACCGAATTCGAAGTTTTACGTATTTCTAACGAATCATCTATTACCAAACCATTGGGAATAACCGCAACAGGGTTATTTAGCCCGAATGCCCGAATATGTTCCAACTCTGCCATACAAGTAGCCTGCAAGCATGATGCCGTTTCCAGATCTTTACGCTGAAATACCGTCGATACGATTTTCTTTTTCCATGCAGAAACTTGCAAAGCCTGTGGATACAGCATTCCATGGGGAGCTATCACACAGGGTTTATTCTGTTTTTTTGCTATTTCTGCCGTAAAATGCGTCGGACATGTCCATAATCCGTTCGCATGATACAAATCGTATCCGATATGAGAACTCAAATAACGTCTGAAATTGGACGAATAAACCAATGGTGTGCGGGCATCATTCGGCAAAGCCTTGATAAATGAATCATCTGCAATGATCTTATCCGAATCGTCCCGAGGCATCAATGTAAGAATATCTGCTTCTATTCCCTCATCCCGAAGACCTTTAATAAGATTATAAGTACAAGACGTAGGCCCACCGCTACTGATATTCAATCCCGATATCGTATGTAATATTTTCATTTTATCGTCCTCCTGTCAAAACGGAATATAACTTTGGTAAATATTTTTTTAATAACCCTCCTATCCATATAGCGACAGCAGCCATTATAAACGGAGATACCAGAAATGTTATCCAACAGCTCCACTCTTCTCCTCTGCCGACCAATAGCATAACTTTCTTAACGATACTAAGAGCCGGAATATGGAATAAATAAATGAAAAACGTATATGGAATCCATCTTTTTATAAAATCAAAACGCCAACCTTTACGGTATAAATAGTCATATAAGAACCATACAAACAGAAAGAGGATCGCGACTAAATATAATTCTTTCGTACCGGGAATAAAGATCATAGAACAATATAACATCAAAAGCAAAGAAGCCGTTCCCAACAAGACAAGCCCCCATTTATGTTTAAGCTTAACTTCTAAAGATATATTGTAAATTGCACATGCTGCTCCTATACTGAACATGGTTAAAGACTGAAACCATGAATTATAGAACGAAAAGAATATTATTAACGGGAAATAGATAAATATCATTTTTCTGATACAGAAATACAAGAATGGAGAAACAACGACAATCAGAATCAAATCCCGTATAAACCAAAGGTGAAAACCGCCCGGAACAATAAATAGTGTATAAATCCATTCCCATAAGCCGCCATGTATCAATTGAGTATAATCACTATTCATATATTTTCCGGCAACAGGGATATATTTTAATATGAACATTTGTAACAGACAAAGAATATTCCAAATGATATATGGGATCAATAAAGATTTTACACGACTTCGATACTTTTGTTTCCAAACGCTCCAATCCGGATCGGATAATTTTACATAAAACAAATAACCCGATATGAAAAAAAACAATGGAAAAAACAGTCGTCCCCAACAGAAAGCAATGCTTTTCTCAAAAATATAAAAGACTTTATATTGTGCGGCATCCGGTATATATGCGTGAGCATACAATACCAAGATCATCGCAAAAAATGATAATACTTTAAATTTCCAACTCTGATACTCCGATACTTTCACAATCTATATTATTTTAACTCAACCACGGTGCTATGACCTCATTATGTGTACAATCACCTGATATGCAAGAACAAATTTTTTCAAAATATGCAGCTACCGAATCTCCCGATATCGAATAACGTGTCCACTCTGCGATGTTCTGACGGTCAGCTAAAGAAACCGTTCCCTTTTCAAGCCATTTTAATAATATCTTCTCCAACGATTTTTCTTTATTAACAAAAGAAAAAGCTTCTCCTCTGTCCTTACCATCAAGGAGGACCGATGCTCCACAATTTTCAGAAGCAATCACCCTCATCCCATTTTGTAAAGCTTCATTAACTACCGCACCCCAACCATCATACAAACTCGGTAAAACCAATATATCATAACGGCACATCAAATCCAGCACCTCATTATTTGTCTTACTCCCTAAATACTTTATATCTTCTACCCTATCTATTTTTTTTATCAGCAAATCAGTTAACGGACCAGCTCCGATAATATCTAAACAGGCATATTTTCCGACATGTTTTAAACAAACATCTACTAAAGACAGTATATTTTTATTGCAATCTATTCTTCCGACATACAAAATTGCAGGTTTTTGTCTGTTTTCATTCGACATTGCACCTTCATTAAAAGCCCTTTGAGCGGTAAAATATCCCCAATCAAAAATTTTGCTTTTCTCAAATCCTGCTTTTAAGAAACATCGACGTCCGGTTTGTCCGGTAACCAACAAACCGTCAATATTTTTACCATAACATAAATTCAAGGCCATATACTTTAACCTTCTAAAAAAGCCTTTTATCCCGAACCACACATACGGTTCGACATATACCAATATCTTCAAGTCTAACGCAACGACTTTTTTAAAAGCTTTATATACCATCGGGAAAGCATTTATTCCCGAAAATACGTGAACCGCATCTTTATTTTCCAAGATCAAGTTATCTATCGTCTTATCATCAGGAGCAACGATAATTTTAGTTTTTCCCATATCGGGAATACTCCACCCATCCCCTTTTCTTTCCTGATCCAACCGTTGTTCAACGACTAATAAAATCGAATGCCTATTCGACAATGTCGAAAGAAATGTAGATTGATGTATACTTATTATATTTTGCCAAAAAACGAACTGCATAATTTCTATTTTAATTTCATTAGAATCAATGCGACATCTCGGCAAAATCAATCGAACAAGTTCGTTGTTTCTGCTCTCGATTTGCAGTTTTTTTTATAAAAAATTGTTTGCGAACAGGTATTTGTGCTAACGATATCAACAACCACAAATAAAAAAATAAAAAAGATCCGGATGATGTTATATACCCTTCAGCAATCAAATGTACCGCAAAAAAGGATAAACATGCCCCTATCAATATCTCATCCGAATACGATTCTGCTTTTTTATAAATTCGAAATAAAGGTTTCCCGAACAACAACAAAAAGGGTATTGTTCCCATAATTCCTAACGACGACAATAAAAATAACCACCCTGAACCGGGTTCTATCACCCCATTTTTAGCCGCTATCTTATATACAGGCGGTAATATAGTTTCATCTACATAATTAAATCCGATACCGCACACCGGCGATTTCTTAAATTCCATCATACGGACTTGCCAAAGGGCATCTCTTGTAGTAGTCATACTGCCAACCTCTCTCGAACGCTCTATTTTACCGGCTACCGTGACTAAATAAGATTCCCATAAAGGATATGAAACGGAAATAACAATAAGCATCGAAAAAAGGACTTTAAGAAACAGTTTCATATTTCTACGATACCTGACTTTGAGATAATACAATATTCCAACTATTCCTCCAGCTAAAGAAGCTCTCGAACCCGCCAATAAACACATTAAGAAAGCTATGGCCATCATTCCTAAAAATAAATATTTTTCTTTTTTGGAAATTTCGGGACAAAAAGCCTTATGCAAACAAAATAAAGAAGTCAAAGCCGCTATCGGGCTCAGGAGCATCGACTGGCTTGTACATCCCCTAAAACCTGAAAAATCAGCCGTAGAATAAACTCCCGCCAAATAACCTAAAAAGGAAACTATCACAATAATAACAAATAAAATATTCACTTTATCGAATATTTCCTTACGGAATATCGTCAATCCGGAGTTGTATAAAAACGGACTGACACATAATATTACCATAAGAAATGAAAAGAATCTATCCCAAGGCATAAAATAGTCCGGAATATAATTCACAAAAATCGAACAGACTATAGCCATGATAAAAAATAGCATGCAAACATTAATTTTTATATTCGGATGGTAAAATACCATAACAATGGCTATAAGCAAAAATATAGCATAATAAACCATCTGAGGAAGATTAGGTGTTTGCCATATTATCTGATTAACGCTCAAAATAGCTATAGCCCATGCAAAAAATTTCATAATTGGAAAATATTTATTTACGCTTATCCAATAATTCAGTTTAGTTTATAACATACTTTTTTCATCATGTAATATAAAAATTTATTTATCATAAATCTTTATTACATTCGCAGGAATACCTGCTACACAACAATAGGGAAAAACATCTTTTGTAACAACTGCTCCGGCTGCAACAACCGAATTTTTACCGATAACGACTCCCGGCAATAAGGTAGAACGAACACATAACCATGCCCCATCTTCAATTTTTATATTTCTGGATATACTCTCTCCTGCCGAATGCAAGCCATCGATATCGATACGATGCGTTCCGGTGCCTAAATAAACCATTGGAGCAATATCTACATAACTACCGATTTCTATTCGGGAAGTCGTCGATATAAAAACCTCATGACCGATCCACACATCGTCTCCGATTACCAATTCTCCGCACCCCATTATATGCACAGAAGAACAAATACGGACATTTTTTCCGATTTTTGCACCGGCAAGACGCAATAGTCCTCGTTTCAAAGCGAAACATGACGTCTCAGGCAATAAAGGAAATAAGAGACTATTAATATAATTTATAACCGGCTTCATTTCAGTAAATATTTAAAACAGTTTTTATATAATCTGTCTGTCATTACTATTTCAAAAGCGTTAATCACTTTGTTCAGAATCCTTACATACGAAACTTTATGATATAAGGCTGTATTATACAAATGAAAATGAACTACATTTTGAGAAGAAAAAGAACGTTGCATCAAACTTGTATTTTTTCTAAAAAGTTGTTCGAACGATAAGACTTGGCATTCTGGCGTTAAAGTTTTTTGATAGCTTTCTTTTGCTAAATCAGATATAGACACGATATTTTTTTTTGACAAATCTTCGATTATTCGTAAATACTCTCGAACCCGATTTTTTTTGACAATAAATCCATTTTTCCCTGATTTTATTAAATCAGGTATCGCAGATTTTACGTCATTACACAAAGGAATCACCCCTTGTGCTAATGCCTCTACCAAAAGAAGCGGACCGGTATCCATTCGTGTCGGAATCAAAATACAGTCTGAATTCCCCAATGTTTGTAAAAAAGACTCTCGAGATAACGCCCCATGAAAAACAAAACGCCGGTCACTTTCAAAATATTTTTCATATTTACCTGCCGGCAAACACCAATGAAACTCAAAATTCAAACTCGTATTTTTTAATTCCTTAGCTACATTATAAGCAATATCTGCCCCTTTTGAGTAAGAAGCTCCTCCTGCAAACAAAATAGAAAAACTGCTCTTCTCAAGTTTTTGGACTGGTACAAAATTCACAGTTTGATGTATACAACAAAATTTTTGTTCCGGTATATGATATTTTTTTGAAGCATCTGCAACCATAGCCTCATTTTGGCAAACAATATAATCGATATATTTCCAATTATATATTGCCATTTTTCCCTGAATGCCAAAATTAGACCAAGTAAACCCTTCTTTGAAACCATGCATTACGGATATGCGAATAATTTTCGTATCCAAAACCGGCCATAAACCAGCAATATAAGACACGTCATTATTAATTATAACATCAGGATTTAACGCAAGAATCGATTTATAAATCTCTGAGACTAAAACAGATTCATCGCATCTTTTATTTGGAATTTGAAAAAAAGAATAGTCATATACACTTGCAGTAGGAAAAACAGGTTCAGACTGACGGACAAGATACACTGTCACCTTATATCCCTTATTTACAAAATTGGTTGCCAAATCATGAACATAAGAAGAAATACCGCCCCCCTGACCGACAGATGACAGACCTGTAGTAGTTAAAAGAATTTTCTTTATATTTGATCGATCAAGTGATTCCATAATCCTATAATATTAAACATCAAACTTTCCTAATCTTAAAATATAAAATACCCCATATTTTTTCATTAAATATTTTTACGAAGAGTCTATGTATTCTTTCTATTAAAGACAATGATTTCTGTCCTTTTTTATCCCGCCAGCTTCCATTAAACAAATGAATTGCATAAGTAGATCTTCGTATATCTCCCCTTAAATGGGAAAAAACATAAGGAGGATATATCGAAAAAACTCCATCCTTCAACTCAATAGGAGAACTCTGGTATACCCCTCTTTTAAATCCATATTTATTTTCTGCAATATCCGCGATAATATGACAAACTATCGATTCGTCAAAAGAACCGTCTTCTTTTATAAAATCTCTATCCTGATAATAATCTAAACAATCTTTTATAAAAGGATTACCTTTTTCTGAAGCAATCATAGCAGCATCTATCCAAAAATCATATTTTTCTCCCGGTTTTGCTTGATATAAATAAGACTCAACAGAAGCAAAACCCGAATTATGTAAAAATGTATCGAAACGGCGAAAAACTAAAACATCCGAATCCAAATATATTCCTCCACACGTGTAAAGAGCATAAAGCCGAATATAGTCTGCTGCAAACGCCCATTTTTTCATCGAACACGCTTGTTCTACAAAACGAACCGAATGTATATCGAAGCTATTCATATCCCAACATCTCAATTCATAGTCCGGCATAATCCGTTTCCATGTCTGAATACACTCTTTCAATTTTGCAGGCATTTCTTCTCCACTCAACCAACAAAAATGAATAATTTTAGGTATTTTATTTCTTTGTTCCATTCTACTAAAAAGCTAATTCTTTATCTTCGTTAACAGATCTTGCCACAAAAATGAAATATCTTCTATATCATATTTCCTCGAAGAAGAAACGGCATTCATAGACATAGACTCTTGTATATTCACATTTTTTATAAAATTGGAGATAGTTGTAGCATAAGCCGATATATCAAAAGCTTTTACCAAAAAACCATTTTTATCATTCGATATCAAATCGGATGCTCCACCAAAACTATCAAAAACAATAGGTACACAACCATATTGCATTCCTTCGATAAGTACCATCGGATATCCTTCATGATTGGATGTCAAACATATCATTTTTGCCTGTCGGTAATAAATTTCGGGAGACTGATATCCTCGAAAAAACACCCTCTCCAACTTATATTTAACAGCAATTTGTTCTAATCTTTTCCGGTCGTCACCATCACCGACAATATTCAAACTCCAAGTAGGAAAATTTTTGTAAATTTTTTTCCATACTTTCAAAAGACGGTCTACACGTTTTTCTGAATAACTCAATCGACCGACAAACAGAATTTCATCCTTTTTTTCGGACCAATTAACAGAGTCTTTTAACTCAAAAGAATTCGGATTCGGGATTACATACAAATTGCGTCTGTCTTTCAAGCATCCTATCTTAACCATATCATCGACATACTGCGGTGCTAAAAGAACAATTGCATCCATATTATCTTGTAAATAACGGTATCGGATTTTCTTCTGTTTATATGCTTTATATTTATTGTACGGCATTTTTATATACCTTACAAAATCGCTTAATAAAGCAACCGGAGTACGATGTAAAAACAGAGGTTGCATTGCAGAGAAAAAATTCAGTCCTTGATAAACCGAAAAATGCAATACCGAAATAATTTTTGTCTTAGTATTTAACGCTTTATGAGATAATAAATATATATCATCGCCATTAGCCCCTTGATTTATCAAAAAATCTATTTTTTCTTCACGCAGAAAATTTTCTAACCAAGAAATATTTTCATCAGAAACAACAGATCCGTTATCGGGTAAAAAGAATGTTTTAATAGAAGCATCCGCCTCCTCCACTTTATGTTTTGCCAGATACATAACCCGATTGCCTTTTCCCTGAAAATAATGTGCCAAATTATAAGTTACACGCTCAGTTCCTCCTCGTTCAGGATTTATCTGCCGATCAAAGTAAAATAATATATTCATGAAAATATCCCTCCTATTTTTATCCAATACATAAACATAGAAACCCAACATTTCCATGAACGCTTAAAGACTATTTTTTGAACTTTCCAATTGTACAAAAAGTGCTTTTTATATAATGGAGCAATAGATGAAATATTCTGTTTTACTAAGAAACTCTCTGGGAATAAATTTACAGTAATCTCATCACAAATCAGTTTTGATAACAATATTTGCTCATCTTTCGAGAGCCTATTACAATTTTCATCTCCAAACCGGTCTAATGCAGTACATAAATCGACATAGTAACGAAACTTTGTCTCAACTTGCTCATATCCACCCTCCGGTCTCATTACAGACCCGGATCTCTGTCTGTAAAAATAAGTTTTATGGTTAACAAAAACTCCCCGTTCAATATTAAAAGATAAATAAAGCAAAGTCAATAAATCCTCGCCAATCCTTGTATTCGGATCTACATGAATATTTACATACTTATCTTTTCTTATCAAATAATTCCACATGGCGCCCAGCCCTGATGAAAGATAATCGACAAAGTCTTTTCTATTCAAAAAACGCAAAGTTGTATTATTCCGTTCCAATATATATCCGTCTTCATCTACTTCGTCGTATTCACCTCTCACAAAGTCTGCATCATATTTAACTATTTCTCCATATAAGATTTCAATTGCATTTTCCGATAAGTAATCATCTGCATCTAAAAAAAATATATATGAACCTTTTGCTCTGCGAACACCTTCATTTCTCGCAATAACTACACCCTCATTTACTTTTGATATAGATTTTACCCTACTATCAATTAAGGCATATTTATCAATAAGCAATTGGCTGTTATCTGAAGATCCATCATTTATACAAATAATCTCAATATCACCGAATGTCTGGTTTACACACGAGCTCAAACACTTATCTAAGTATTTTTCAACGTTATATATCGGAATTATTATAGAAACTGCCGGCATATTAAATTATTTTATGACAGAGATAACCTGATCTTGGTATTCCGGATCTGATAAATCTGAAACTTCCCGATTATCTACTTCATTAACATACTTATTTTTTATAATGCATTTATCTAAGGCCGATTGCAAAAACCATTCATACTCTACATCCAAGTGCCCTATATCAATGGCTTGATAACCCTGTTTACTAAGATCATACGCCAATACTGTTGCAGTAGGACCTAATGCAATTAATATTAACCGGGATTTATCGACTTTTGACACTTCTTCCAAAATTTGAGAATATGCAGAAAAAGCATTCTCTGACGGACATAAAATTCTATTAAGACTGCTTACATTGCTGAACAGATCATTACCATAACCCATTCTACTTTTTTCGCCTTCGACCAATATGACATCACGAAAATTCCATATCTGCTTTAATTTATCAATAATCAAATGCGATTGGGTTTTATCTTTACGATCGATATAAAAGCGTGAGATTTGAGTATCATAATATAACTTCCGTGTATTTATATATTTATGCCATATAACGTAATTATGTAATAAATGTCTTTTCCAAAAAATACGGGCTTTATCGGTATAAATATTTAAACCATTGAACACATTAGGCAGACAAACAATATGCCCCGGAAACTCGGAACGGATAATCTCTTGAAGTCGCACAGACAATGCTATATCTTCTTTTTGGAAACCGATATGCCAACCTTGCATTATAAGAAATTCTCCATCACCAAACCGACTGACAGAACATTTATTTTGTAATATATAATCTATCGTATCCAAAGAGTTTTTTACCTTCGGGACAGAAAAACGAAGCAGAATAAAACTTCGGCACATTTTTATTCCTTCCAAAAAAAACACATACAGACTTCGTATAAGCTTTCTCATATTATCCCATATTAAATAAACATAGATTTTTCAATATAAGGAGTTTCATCTTCTACTCCGATATATGTAAAATAAGAATCTTCCGAAGCCGAAAAATGCGATTCCAATTCGGCATATATTTCCCAATGATAGACTCGAGCCATATCGGTCTTTAACAAACGTGCCGGCATACCGCCAATAATAGAATATGACGGTACGGTAGAGGTATAATCTTTATTCAATAAACTATTGGACGAAACAATCGTATTATCCGGCAAAACAGTTCCCTTCATAATATTCGTCCGATTCCCTATCCAACAACATTCCCCGATAAAAACATCTTTTGATATAGGGTCTACTTTTCCGGTTTTTATATTACGCATATAATGAAAATTGGTATCAAAAATCTGACATTCAGAAGTTACCGCAGTAAAATTGCCGACCTCAATTCTTTTATAAGCCCTTATTTTAACAAAACTCGATATTCTCACAGCCTTACCTAAAATCAAAACTGCATTCTGCTGACAAGCAAGAGTGCACCCTCTCCCCATAATTACAGATCCTTTGAAAATTATTTTTCCGGCAACATCTATAAAGAAAGTTCCTTGCGGTGCCATAAAACGATCTCTATTTATACCGATCACTATCATTTTTCGACTAACTGGAGCATCAATGATTATCGACCCTGATTTATAACCAAATTTCATTTTCCCATAAACCCAAATAGGTAATTTACAGGCTTGCTTAAACGGCAAAAATCGGAAATTGATATAAATAGTTCTATAAATATTTATACCCAACTTTATATTTGCAATAATACTTGATATAAATCTCAACATCCTGTTTATCGGTGATTTCATATCGATTTCTTTTTATTTATAAACTCAAACAGATATTGAAGCTCTTTTGACCTAAATAAATATGCGACAAAAAAATAAGTGACAATGCCGACTACTCCTCCCACAAATATCCTCAGCCCATTTTGAGGGATCAATGATGTTGCAAAATATGTTATAATCATCATAAAAAGAGAATAAAGCAATGGAGGACATAAATCTTTTACTTGTGATAATATTTCGATATGCATTATTCTCTTGGTAAAATAAATATTTATTAAAGTACTTATCAAAGAAACGACTATCAGCCCGATACACATCGCAACAACCCCTAAAGGAATAGTAAGACATAAAACTAACACTCCTATACCTTTTTTTAAAATATCAATCTTTAAAGTGACATCGGCCCGTCCTTTAGCTTGTAACAGGTTTATATTTACAATTTGAACAGGATGCCAGACATAAGAAAGACAAAGTATTTGTAATAATATCACACATGATTCCCATTTGTCTGTTATCATAAATAATATCAATGGCCGAGCTAATACTATGAACAGCATCATTATAGGGAATATAATAAATGCCGTAAAGCGTAATAATTTATGGTATAATAAAATCATCCTTTCATCGTCCTTCTGTACTTCACAAAACATCGGAAAAGTAACTTTAGATAACGCATTATTGAATGTAGCAACAGGTAACTGGGCATACCCATTCGCCCTTGTATAATATCCCAATTCTGTAGTCGCAAATTTCTTACCAATTATCAAAGTATATAAGTTATTATAAATAGACTCTAACAAACCGGATGCAAACATTTTAGAACCAAATGAAAACATTTCTCTAAACGATTTCCAAGAAAATTTCCATAACGGAGTCCAATTTGCAAAAAACCACAATAGAATGCATCGAGAAGATTCTCCAATAACAGAAGAATAGGCTATCGACCAAACGCCAAATCCCGAATATGCCATATACAAGCTAGAAATACCGGTAATAATAGCAGTTATAATGGATATTTTGGACAACATCTTAAAATTCATTTCAATAGCGAACTTAGCATTTTGGACTTGGGATAACGAATTTAAAATGAGAGGAATTGCTATAACTTTGGTAAGATCTTCTAAAATAGGAACATTATAAAACAGAGCAATATAAGGAGAAGAAAAAAATAATACCAGATATAAAATTATCCCCACCACAATATTAAAATAAAACACAGTAGAATAATCAATTGCCGTACGATCTTTTTTCTGTATCAATGCTCTATAAAAACCCGAAGTAATCAGCATATTGGATATTGTTAAAAAGATCGACAACATACCAACCATCCCATAATCTGAAGGCTGGAGGATACGGGCCATAAAAATGCCTATAATAAACTGTATAATCTGCAAAGAAAAACTCTCTGCAAAATTCCAAACCATTCCCCAAAAGGCCTTTCTCTGTAAAGAAGCTGCCATATAATCTACATAAAAATAGGGGAAACAAACAAATATAAAAGACCTTTCCTTAATTTCTAATAATTACCGGCCTTACAACAATACACACCCCTATCTAAATTACACATCTAATATTCAGATACAAAGGTATTCAAATTTTTCTAAAAAACCGATATTCGAGATATTTTTTGGTAAATCAATAATAATTACTCTTTTTCAAAAATTATTTGTAGATATCCTGAAAATATTGTACAGACATTCTATCTATCAATCAGTTACACTCCCTACAATATGATAATTTTTTCTATGAAAGCAGACTTAAATCCTGTTTAATTTTACTCAGGTCAGGTTTGATAATTTCTTTATCGGAGAACTCAGACAGGCTCTAAGACAAATTTTTGTACATTTGTACCTGATAATTTTTAAATATGGATTTTTTGAATGGCTAAAAAAAAACGGAAAAAGAAAAAATCTATAAACTGGTCAGTCAGGTTTCTCTGGATATTTTTCTGGATTACGATTTTACTCCTGTTTGCTTATTATTTCCGCTTAGAAATAAAGTCTGCATTATCAACTTTTTCTACTAAAATTGAGCGATTAGGTGAAGCGAACCGGAAACCGGATATTAGGTATAAAAATTTGGAACTGCCACTTCCGTTAGAAGATCGGGCAGAACAAATTATTAAACATGAAGGTTATACTGTATCGTACAATAAAAATTGGCGTCTGCCTAATTGGGTAGCTTATGAATTGATTCGTGATGAATTACGGGGAACGGTATCAAGAACAGATAAATTTGTAGTAGACCCCTATGTAAACGGTGTCAGCGCGACAAATGCCGACTATCGTAGAAGTGGTTTTGATCGAGGACACATGGCTCCCGCTGCAGACATGACATGGAGTGAAACAGCAATGAAGGAATCTTTTTATTTCTCGAATATGTGTCCGCAAAATCCCGGACTAAATCGAGGGGCATGGAAAGACTTGGAGGAGAGTATCCGAAAATGGGTGAAAAAAGACAGTGCTATAGCAATAGTGTGCGGACCATTGGTCGATAAACGGGATACAACGATCGGACGAAATGAAGTAAAAATACCTCATGCCTTTTTTAAAGTTATCGTATCTCCTTATGTAACTACTCCGAGAGGAATCGGATTTGTATTTAAAAATGAAAAAGAAGACGCGCCATTGTCTGCATATGTCGTATCGATAGATAGTGTGGAAGCGCTTACCGGAATGGATTTTTTTTCGGAACTTCCTGATGAACTTGAGAACCGTTTGGAATCGCAAAACAATATCTTCGATTGGGAATTATAAAATAAGATAACTTATGATAACGAATGATACTATATGTGCAGTATCGACTGCACCCGGAATAGGCGGAATCGCAGTAATCCGTATAAGCGGGAAAGATGCGGTTTTGATAACTGAACGTATATATAAGCCCGTAAGAAAAGAGCGCCTGTTGACAGATCAAAAGCCTTATACACTGAGTTACGGTAACATTATAGATGAAAAAGGCATGATTATAGATGAGGTTATGGTAGCTCGATTTGTTGCTCCGCATTCTTTTACTGGAGAAGATACGATCGAAATATCTTGCCATGGCTCACTCTATATTCAACAACAAATTATTGCATTATTGATTCGAAACGGATGTCGTTCTGCGCTTCCAGGAGAGTTTACACAACGGGCATTTGCCAACGGAAAAATGGATCTTTCTCAGGCCGAAGCGGTAGCAGACCTTATCGCTTCAACGTCAGCATCTGCACATCGCCTGGCATTGAATCAGATGCGGGGAGGCTTTAGTAATGAATTGGCAAAACTTCGCACTCAATTACTCGATTTTGCTTCATTAATAGAATTGGAGCTTGATTTCAGTGAGGAGGAAGTCGAATTTGCCGACCGCTCAAAACTGATAGATCTTGCATTACACATAAAAATGGTAATCTGTAAATTAGCAGACTCTTTTAAGGTAGGTAATGCCATAAAGAACGGAATACCTACAGCTATCATCGGAGAAACGAATGCCGGAAAATCTACCCTGCTTAATTGTTTGTTGCATGAAGACCGGGCATTAGTATCGGACATACATGGAACGACTCGGGATGTCATTGAAGACACAACTGTTTTACAGGGTATCACATTCCGCTTTATTGATACGGCGGGTATAAGGGATACCCAAGACAAAATAGAAAGTATGGGAATAGAGCGTACTTTTAGAAAACTTGATCAGGCTGTTATAATATTGTGGATGATTGATGCTACCGGAATGAATGAAAATATTATACGCTCTGCCGGGCGCATTATACAGCATTGTGAAGGAAAAACTTTATTTGTTTTGCTAAATAAAACGGATAAACTAACCGGACAAGAGTGTGAAGAAAAAAGAGAATTAGTGGAATCTTTAATTCCTCTTAAACATTCAATCCTATTCATTTCAGCCAAAACAAATCAAGGAATAGACGATTTGGAAAGCCAGTTGGTATCAGTAGCTTCATTGCCGGAAACGGGGACAGATGATGTAATAGTTACCAATGCCCGACATTATGAAGCTTTACTTCATGCTCAAGAAGCTATATCTCGTGTATTAGATGGACTACATTCGGGTATTTCCGGAGATTTCTTGGCTCAAGACATACGAGAGTGCATGCATTATCTTGGAGAAATAACCGGACAAATTTCTACCGATGAAATACTTGGAAATATTTTTAGTAAATTTTGTATTGGCAAGTAACTATTTGATTATCAAATAGTTAAATTGATTATAATCGATTAATATGGCGCTCTTTACGGGCGCCTTTTTTGTTGCACAAGTATCGTTGATAATCGTTGCTAAGCCTTTTTACACCATTTTTTGTACCTCCTGTGTACCTCACAAGCCAAAAGCCTGGTTTACCGTCTGCCAGATGGTGGACAACCTGGAACGCCTTGGAACGCTGTGGTACGCAATGAAACAGATTTGGCGAACTAAAAAGATAATTAAAATGGCTAGTAACATTGAAATTCAAAAGAAATGCGAGTGGTGTGGCACTATTTTTACCGCCCACAAAATCACTACCGCATACTGTTCACACAGGTGCGCAAACCTCGCATACAAAGATCGAGTTAGAAAAAAACGAATTCAAGAATTCCACTTGAAACATGATGCAGAATTAAAACCTAATTCTGAAAAAGAGTTCTTAACCCCTACTGAAGTTGCCGCATTTTTAGGTGTAGGCCGTACCTCAATTTATCGGTATATCAAAAACGCGAAAATCAAAGCGGTCAGATTTGATGGGAAAACTCTTGTACGGCGTTCGGATATTGATAAGATGTTCGACTACATTATTATTTCCGATAATGAGAATAAGCCCAAAGAGAAAACTCCAATATCAGATTTCTACACCACAGCTGAAGTTAAGGAAAAGTATGGCGTAAAGGATTCCTGGATATTTCACATCGCTAAGGAACATAATATTCCACGAACCTTTCACCGTGGGAAAACCTATTGGAGCAAAAAGCATATTGATGATTACTTTGCAAAGAAAGCTCCCGATCCTGAAATCAAGGAATGGTACAGCACACAAGACATGCAGGAGAAGTTCGGCATGACGCTGACGGCCATCTATTCTTTCGTAT
>ERZ857922.1565-NODE-1565-length-27242-cov-19.497701_pt1 | contig 27242 bp, 20 predicted proteins | sample MGYA00519579_ERZ857922 | MGnify/ENA primary metagenome ERZ857922 (study PRJEB31778, sample SAMEA3449375) | human gut metagenome | biome: human gut; feature: human-associated habitat; material: faeces | place: United Kingdom | collected 2010/2012 ... | reverse complement strand
CGTAGTGTAATGATTTTCGACATGGTTAAAGATTTTGATTGTTATGTTTGGATATATTTTGGGTTCGTCGTGCGTTGTTAGTGTGCTAACAGCCATAATTCGCGTGCGAAAATACGAATTTTTTCCGAGAATCCGGTATGCAATATCTATTATTTTTTAATTTACTTAAAATTCGTACATTTGTCGCGATGACCGATCGATTCGTCAACATACACACCCACCGCCCGACCGGCCGCGGCATCGAACTGCGGACAGCCGGAATTCATCCGTGGAATGCTGACAAAGAAGACGTTAGCACGATCGTGCCGTTGCTCGGCGAGGTGCAGGCGATCGGCGAAACGGGACTCGATTTCGTGCGCGGCGCCGACCGTGCGGTACAGCTGGCGGCGTTCAGGGCGCAGCTCGCGCTGGCGCACGAACGGCAAATGCCCGTGGTGCTGCACTGCGTCAGGGCTTTCGAGCCGGTCATGCGCGAACTGGACGCCTGCCGGCCCCGCGCGGTGATTTTTCACGGCTTCATCGGATCGCCCGAACAGGCCCGCCGGGCCGTCGGAAAAGGTTATTACCTTTCGTTCGGTCTGCGCGCCTTCGCATCGCCCAAGACGCTGGAATCCCTGCGCGAAACGCCCCTCTCGCAGCTTTTTCTCGAAACCGACGACAGCGACGTCCCGATCGAGGAGATCTACGCGCGCGCCGCGAAGGTAAAAGGCGTCACGCCGGAGGAACTGCGACGGGCGACGCTGGAAAACTACGGACGGATATTTACGGCCGGGCCGCAAGGGCAGGACAAGGCGGTCGGAACGCCGCCGCTCCCGGCCCGATAAAACGAACACAGCACTTGAAAATGAATACGGATAATTGGCTTGAACGCACCGAGCTGCTGCTCGGCAAAGAGAAACTCGACCTGCTCCGAAAGGCCCACGTACTGGTCGTCGGGCTGGGCGGCGTGGGCGCCTATGCCGCCGAGATGATCGTCCGGGCCGGCGTGGGCCGCATGACCATCGCCGACGCCGACGACGTGGCGCCGAGCAACATCAACCGCCAGCTGGTGGCCCTCCACTCGACCGTCGGCCGCCGGAAAGCCGAAATTCTGGCCGAACGCCTGCGCGACATCAACCCGGAAATAGAACTCACGGTGGTCGACCGTTACATCAAGGACGAGGAGACCGACCTGCTGCTCGACGCCGCGAAATACGACTACGCAGTGGACGCCATCGACACCCTCTCGCCCAAGCTGGCGCTGATAAAGGGTGCTTTGGACCGTTCGCTGCCGCTGGTCAGCTCGATGGGCGCAGGGGCCAAGACCGACCCGACGAAGATGGAGATCGCCGACATCTCCAAGACCCACCACTGTCCGCTGGCCCACATGCTGCGCAAACGGCTCCACAAAATCGGCGTCCGCAGCGGTTTCCGGGCCGTCTACTCGCCCGAACCGATGCGCGAAGGGGCGCTGATCCTCTGCGAGGAGCAGAACAAGAAGTCGAACGTCGGCACCATATCCTACATCCCCGCGCTGTTCGGTATCGGCTGCGCGTCGGTCGTAATCCGCGGCCTGATCGGAGAAATGAACTAAAACCGCATATCCTTATGAAACCGAACATCGTATTTCTGGACGAGTACACACTCGGAGGCGCCGACCTCGGCCGGCTCCAAGCCTTGGGCGAATACAAGGGTTACGCCCGCACGACGCCCGAAGAGCTTCCCGACCGCTGCCGCGAAGCCGACGTGATAATCACCAACAAGGTGGTCCTGCGCCGCGAAACGCTTCAGTCCCTGCCCCGGCTGCGGCTGATCTGCGTGGCCGCCACCGGCACCAACAACATCGACCTCGAAGCCGCGGCCGAGCTGGGGATCGAGGTAAAGAACGCCGCAGGCTACTCGACGCACTCCGTGGCCGAAACCACCCTCGGAGCGGCCATCGCACTGCGCCGCAACATCGTCTATTACGACCGTTACGTCAAGAGCGGCGCCTACTCCGCCGCCGGACAGCAGTTCCATTTCGCACTGCCCACCCACCAGCTCTACGGCTCGAAATGGGGCATCGTCGGACTCGGCGCCATCGGCCGCGAGGTGGCGCGGCTGGCGGCGGCATTCGGCTGCGAAGTATGCTACACCTCGACGTCGGGCGTCGTGCGCGAAGAGCCTTACCCCGCGCTTCCGCTCACCGAACTGCTGGGCCGTTCCGACATCGTCTCGATCCACGCCCCGCTGAACGACCGCACCCGCGGACTGATCGGCGCACCGGAATTGTCGGTCATGAAACGCTCGGCCCTCCTCATAAACGTCGCCCGCGGCGGCATCGTCGATGAAGCGGCGCTGGCCGAAGCGCTCGACCGGGGTTCGATCGCCGGCGCGGCCCTCGACGTCTTCTCGCGCGAACCCTTCGCCGCCGACAGTCCGCTGCTCGGCATCCGCGAACCCGACCGCCTGCTGCTCTCGCCCCACAACGCATGGTCGCCCCGCGAAGCCGTGGACGTGCTGGTGGGATGCGTCGAGGAGAATATCAAAACCTTTTATCACATAGGATAATGACCGGGAGACCTCTGCTGACCCTTATCGTTCCCGCCTATAACGCCGCAAATTATCTCCCGAACTGTCTCGACGACCTGCTGGCCCAGACGTTCCGGGATTTCGAAGTGCTGGTGATGGACGACGGCTCCACCGACCGGACGGCCGACATCGGCGAGCAATACGCCAGACGCGATCCGCGCATCCGGGTCATGCGTCTGCCGCACGGCGGAGTCTCCGCGGCCCGGAACCGCGGACTGGAGCTGGCCGAAAGCCGTTACGTCGCATTCATGGACTGCGACGACCGGGTCGATCCCCAATATCTGGCTGCATTTTTCCGCACCCCGCTGCCCGACGGCGACCTGCTGGTCAGCCAAGGCGTCGCCATCGAATACACCGCCCAAAACCGCACGGAGCTTTACGACTACCCCGACACCACCGGCACGCAAGGCGAGCTGGGGAAAATAATCGTCGAAAACCGCCTGCTGCGCGACGGATGGACCTACTGCAAACTGTTCTCCCTCCCGCTGATCCGCCGGGAAGCGCTCCGGTTCGACACCGGGCTCTCCATTTGCGAGGATCTCGTCTTCGTACTCGGATACCTGAGCCACGTCCGGCAGATCATTCTGCGTTCGGGTACCTATTACCATTATCAGGTCTGCCCCGACGGAACGTCGCTTTCGCAGCGGCGGCAGCCCGCCGCCGAAACATTTCGCGCCGGAGTGTCGATACTGGCCAAACAGCAGGCGCTGACCGAACGGTTCGGGATCACCGATCCCGAATATCTGGCCGAAGCCTATTCGGAACACGGACTGACAAATCTCGCAAGGTCGATCAGTACGACAGATGCGGCCGGCAACCGCGCTTTGCAGCGCGAAATCATCCGCAACCGGGAGCTGTTCAGGCAATATTTCGACGCCGATTCGATGCATCATCCCATCGTCGGAAAGAAAATCCTGTGGATGTACCTCACCCTTCCCGAATCGCTTCACCTGCTGCCCCATTGGATCGTCCGGTTCCGCCATTTCATCCGGAGAATCAAGGGACGGCCCATATATTACTGAAAAACAGTTTCAATAACGATGGAAACGACCGACCGACGCCAAAAAGTCTTCGACTGGCTCGACAGCCACGGCATCGCCTACACGTGGTACGAACACCCCGAGGCACCGACCATCGAGGCCGCACGCCGCTACTGGCGCGACGACGGATCGAAGCACTGCAAGAACCTCTTTTTCCGCAACCACAAAGGCAACCGCCACTACCTCGTATGTTTCGACTGCGAACGGAACCTGGCCATCCACGACCTGGAACACCGCCTGAGGCAGGGCAAACTGTCGTTCGCTTCGGAGCAGCGCATGGAGCGCTGGCTGGGGTTGCGTCCCGGTTCGGTGTCGCCCTTCGGGCTGATCAACGACCCGGCCAGGCACGTGCACCTGTTCCTCGACGCCAGCCTGCAACGGCTGCCGGCCTACTCGTTCCACCCCAACGACAACCGGGCGACGGTGGTGATCTCCCGTGAGGAGTTCCTGCGTTACCTGGCGGCCGTAGGCAACACCTACGAGTTCATCGAGCTCTACTGACCCGCCCATGCGGTATATCGAAACCAAAACGATTTTCTCGAAGCTGCGGACGGCCGATCGGTGGTTCGGCATCGCCTACAACATGAACCTCTACCGGGGATGCCAGCACGGGTGCATCTACTGCGACACGCGCAGCGACTGCTACGGGATCGGGGACATCGCCCAGATAGCCGTGAAGCGCAACGCACTGGAATTGCTGCCCGCCGAGCTGCGTGCCCGGCGGAAAAAACGCGCCACGATCGGCACGGGGTCGATGAACGACCCCTACATGCCCGTCGAGCGCGAGCTGCGGCTGACCCGCCGGGCACTGGGCATGATCGCCGACGAGCGCTTCCCGGTGCATGTCATCACCAAGAGCTCCCTGGCGGAGCGCGACGCCGACATCCTGCAGGAAATTTCCGCCACCTACGCGGCGGTGAGTTTCACCGTGACCTGTGCCGACGACGCGCTCAGCGTCCGCACGGAACCCGGCGCCCCGGCCTCTTCGGAGCGGTTCCGCACAATGGCGGCACTGGCTGCCAAGGGCATTTATACGGGTGTCACGATGATGCCGCTGCTGCCGCTGATCAACGACACGCGGGAAAATGTCGAAGCCATCGTCCGCCGGGCGAAGGACGCGGGGGCGTCGTATATCCTCCCGATGTTCGGCGTGACGCTCCGCAGCGGGTCGAGGGAGCATTTCCATGCCGCCCTGGAGCGCGGGTTCCCCGGGCTGAAAGCACGTTACGAAGCCTGTTTCGGCAACCGCTACGAATGCTTCGGCCCGAACTGCCGGGCGCTGGACGACACGTTCCGCAACCTGTGCGCAAAGCTGGGCATAGCCACCCGGATGGAGTTCTACCGGCCTGCATCTGCGCAGCAGCAAACGCTCTTTTAATTCCCGGAATTTGCCACGCTCCAAATAAGGGTTTATCCCGACACGTCGCCCCTAACGAAAAACACCCCGGAATGTAGATTCCGGGGTGTTTTATTGAAAAGGCAGGCTATTTCATCTCCACGAGCGCCTTGCCGGTCATTTCGGCGGGTTGCTCCAGCCCCATCAACTTGAGCACCGTCGGCGCAACGTCGGCCAGGATGCCGTCGTGCACCGACTTCACGCGGTCGGAAACGACCACGATGGGCACGGGGTTGAGCGAATGCGCCGTATTGGGCGTACCGTCGGCATTGACAGCGTTGTCGGCATTGCCGTGGTCGGCAATCATGACGACCTCGTAACCGTTCTCCTTAGCAGCCTCGACAACTTTGGCGACGCACCCGTCGACGGCCTTCACGGCCTTCACGATGGCATCGTAGACGCCCGTATGGCCGACCATGTCGCCATTGGCGAAATTCAGGCAGATAAAGTCGAACTTCCGCTCACCGAGTGCAGCAACCAGTTTATCAGCGACTTCCGGAGCGCTCATCTCGGGTTGCAGGTCGTAGGTGGCCACCTTGGGCGACGCGACGAGGATACGGTCTTCGCCCGCGAACTCCGCCTCGCGGCCGCCGTTCAGGAAGAACGTCACGTGGGCATATTTCTCGGTCTCGGCGATGCGCAGCTGCCGCAAGCCCTGCTTCGAAACGAACTCGCCGATGGTGTTGGGCACGTTCTCCTTGTCGAAGAGGATGTGCAGCCCCGTGAACTTGGCATCGTAGGGGGTCATGCAGCAATAGTAGAGGGGCATGGTGTGCATCCCCTCGGCGGGCATGTCCTCCTGCGTCAGCACGATGGTCAGCTCCTTGGCGCGGTCATTGCGGTAGTTGAAAAAGACCACCACGTCGTTGGGGCGGATCATGCCGACGGGCTGCCCGTTCTCGTCGATGCGCACGAAAGGCTTGATGAACTCGTCCGTAACGCCCTCGTCATAGGATTTCTGGACGGCTTCGACCATGTCCGACGAACGCTCGCCGATGCCGCTGACCAGCGCGTCGTAGGCGACCTTGACACGTTCCCAGCGCTTGTCGCGATCCATCGCGTAGTAGCGCCCGATCACCGTGGCGATCTTGCCCGTCGTGGCTGCGAGGTGCTTTTCGAGGTCGGCGACGAACCCCTTGCCGCTGTGCGGGTCGGTGTCGCGGCCGTCCATGAAGCAGTGCACGAAGGTATTTTCGAGGCCGTAGGCCGCCGAGATATCGCACAGCTTGAAAAGGTGCTCGAGCGACGAGTGCACGCCGCCGTCCGACACGAGGCCCATGAAATGCATGTTCACGCCGTTCTTTTTGGCATGTTCGAACGCTGCCTTGACCTCGGGGTTCTCCAGGATCGAATTGTCGCGGCAGGCGCGGTTGATCTTCACCAGATCCTGGTAGACCACGCGGCCGGCGCCGATATTGAGGTGCCCGACCTCCGAGTTGCCCATCTGGCCGTCGGGCAGGCCGACGTTCTCGCCGTCGGTGCGCAGCTCGGCATGGGGATATTTCGCCGTCATGGCCGAGATATATTCGGGATGGACGGTCGAAATGACATCGGCCTTGTCGTGGCGGCCGTTGCCCCAGCCGTCGAGGATCATCAGTAATACCTTGTTATTCATAATTATCCGGTTTTTAACTATTCTTTTACTTTACCTGGGCCATAATCAGCTCCACGGCCTTGTCGATGGCGGCCTGCAGCCCGTCGGGGTTCTTGCCGCCCGCCGTGGCGAAGAACGCCTGTCCGCCGCCGCCGCCCTGCATCAGTTTCGCAGCCTCGCGCACCACGGCACCGGCGTTCACGCCCTGGGCCGTGATCTCGTCGCCGAGCATCACCGTCAGCATGGGTTTGCCGTCGTTGACCGACCCCTGCACGAACACCAGCTTCGGGGAGCGGGCACGCAGGTTATAGGCCAGGTCTTTGACGAACTCGGGCGTACGGTCGGTCTGCGTGGCGATGAGCTGCACCCCGTGGCGCTCGGGCGTCGAGGAGATGATCTTCTCGGCCCACTGTGCGACCTGCTCGCGGCGCATGGCCTCGACCTCCTTCGAAAGCGTCTCGTTGCTCTCGAACATCTTCTTTACGGCCTGCAGCACCTGCGGGTTGTGGAGGTATTCGCTGATGTCGCGCATCGTATCCTCGGCGGCGTAGATGATCTTCTCGGCCTGTTCGCCCGTGACGGCTTCGATGCGGCGCACGCCGGCCGAGATGGCGCTCTCGGTCAATATCTTGAAGAACCCGATGTTACCCGTGGCGCTGGTGTGCGTGCCGCCGCAGAGCTCGACCGACGTACCGAAGCGCACCATGCGCACCTTGTCGCCGTACTTCTCGCCGAAGAGCATCATGGCACCGCATTTTTCGGCCTCCTCCTTGGTGGCCTCGCGGTTCTCCTCCAACGGATAGTTGGCGCGGACGGCGCGGTTGACGAGCATCTCGACCTGGCGAAGCTCGGCGGGGGTCATCTTCTGGAAATGCGAAAAGTCGAAGCGCAGGATCTCGGGCGTCACCATCGAACCCTTTTGTTCGACGTGCGATCCCAGCACCTTGCGCAGCGCCTCGTGCATGAGGTGCGTCGCGGTGTGGTTGTTGGCCGCGGCCTGGCGTTTGGCAGCGTCCACGACGGCCGTGAACTCGGCCGCAGGGTTTTCGGGAAGCTCCTTGACGATATGGATAATCAGTCCGTTTTCCTTTTCGGTAGCCACGACGGCGATGCGCTCGTTGGCATTCTCGATATAGCCGATGTCACCGATCTGGCCGCCCGAATTGCCGTAAAACGGCGTGCGGTCGAAGACCAGCTGGTAGGAGGTCTTGCCTTTGGAGGTCACGCGGCGGTAACGGGCGATCTTCACCCGCTCGGTCAGCGTGTCGTAGCCCGTGAAGACGCTCTCGCGAATGGGGAACAACTCCACCCAGTCGTCGGTATCGACGGCCGCGGCGTTGCGCGAACGCTCCTTCTGTGCCTGCAACTCGGTTTCAAAGGCTGCCAGGTCGACGCCGACGCCCTGTTCGCGGGCGATGAGCTCCGTCAGGTCGATCGGGAAACCGAACGTATCGTAAAGTTCGAAGGCGTCCTTGCCCGAGATCAGCTCGCGCCCTTCCCTGCGGGTCTTTTCGACCACGCCGTCCAGCAGGCTGATGCCCGTGGCCAGCGTACGCAGGAACGAGGCCTCCTCCTCCTCGATGACCTTTTCGATCAGCGCCTGCTGGGCCTTCAGCTCGGGGAACTGGCCGCCCATCTGCTCCACCAGTCCGGGAACCAGCCGGCAGATCGTAGGCTCCGTAAAGCCGAGGTAGGTATAGCCGTAGCGCACGGCGCGGCGCAGGATGCGGCGGATGACGTAGCCGGCCTTGACGTTCGACGGCAGCTGCCCGTCGGCGATCGAGAAGGCGATGGCACGCAGGTGGTCGGCGATGACGCGCATCGCCACGTCGCACTTCGCGTCGGCGCCGTAGGTCTTGCCCGAAAGCTGCGAAATACGCTGGATCGTAGGCTGGAACACGTCGGTGTCGTAGTTCGATTTCTTGCCCTGGAGGATCATGCAGAGGCGCTCGAAGCCCATGCCGGTATCGACGTTGCGCGCCGGCAGCTCCTCCAGCGAGCCGTTGGCCTTGCGGTTGAACTGCATGAACACGAGGTTCCAGATCTCGATCACCTGCGGATGGCCCGCATTGACCATCACGCGCCCGGGCTTGGCGGCGATCTCCGCCTCGTCGCGCAGGTCGAAATGGATCTCCGAGCAGGGGCCGCAGGGGCCGGTCTCGCCCATCTCCCAGAAATTGTCGTGCTTGTTGCCACGGATGATATGGTCTTCGGGCAGAAACTGCTTCCAGTAGTCGTAGGCCTCCTGGTCGAAGGGCACGCCGTCCTCCTCGGAGCCTTCGAAAACCGTGGCGTACATGCGGTCGGCGGGAAGTTTGTAGACGCCGTGGAGCAGCTCCCACGCCCATTCGATCGCCTCTTTCTTGAAGTAATCGCCGTAAGACCAGTTGCCCAGCATCTCGAACATCGTATGGTGGTAGGTGTCATGCCCCACCTCCTCCAGGTCGTTGTGCTTGCCCGAAACGCGCAGACACTTCTGGGTGTCGGCCGCACGCGGATATTTGCGGGGCGCATTGCCCAGGAAAATATCCTTGAACTGGTTCATGCCCGCGTTGGTGAACATCAGCGTGGGATCCCCCTTGACGACCATCGGTGCCGAAGGCACGATCACATGGCCCTTGCTCTCGAAGAAGTCCAGAAAGGCCCGGCGAATTTTATTCGATTCCATATATAAGATTTTATCCGATTTCCACGTTTGTGATTTCGGGTTGCAAAATTACACAATTAAAGTTAAATTTGCATCCTATTAACCGGAGTTTTTTCCGCAATGAAGCAAAAAGGGCAGAGATTCGACACGCAGGCGCTGACACAGGAAGCGCAGGCGCTGACGCGCGACGTGGTCACGGCACCTTTCCGCCTGCGCACCTACCGCCTGATCCGGAAAATACTCATCGGCTTCATCCTCGTCTCGATCGCCAACGTGCTCTTCTCGTACTTCTTCTACACCCCCAAGATGTACCGCATCATCCGCGACAACCGCGACCTGGTGATCAAGTACCGCATCCTGCAAGACCGCATCCGCACCTCGCAGCGGCGCGTGGACGAAATCCGCCACCGCGACAACTACGTCTACCGCTCGCTCTTCTCGACCGACACGATGACCCTCGACGGCGTGTGGCAGCCTTATCCCGACACCAAATACGCCGCGATGGCCGGGGACGACTTCGCCCCGCTGATGGTCGGCACCTGGAAACAGCTCGATGCGCTGGCCCGCATACTCTACCTCGAATCGGTGTCGTTCGACGAATTGCAGGCATTCGCCCGCGACAAGGAGAAGATGTCGTCGGCGATCCCGGCCATATGGCCCATCGACCGCTCGGCGCTGCACAACGACCATATCGGCGCCTTCAACATGCGGCGCATGCACCCCGTGCTGGGGTATATCCGCCCCCACAAGGGCATCGACCTGGGCTGCGACCGCGGCACGCCGGTCTACGCCACGGGCGACGCCGTGGTGGAGGTCGCCTCCTCGGGGGGCAACGGCGGCTACGGACACATGGTGCTGCTGAACCACGAATTCGGCTACAAGACCCGCTACGCACACCTGAGCAAAGTCCTCGTGCAGCCGGGCGAACGGGTCGCCCGCGGGCAGGTCATCGCCGAAACGGGCAACACGGGCATCTCCTCGGGCCCCCACCTCCACTACGAGGTGATCCACAAGGGCATGCCGGTGAACCCGATTAACTATTTCAACCGCAACATGACCGCCGCGGAATACGACGCACTCATGGAGAACATGCGCGATACGAACTTCGAAAAGCTCTGAGATGGCAGGAAAGAAAGACCTGGAGCGGCTCCGCAGGCGTAAGCGCCGCAAACAGAACATCATACGCGCGACGGTGCACTTTTTCGTGTGGGCCGGGGTCGCCGTGCTCTACTACATCGGGTTCTCGCTTTTCTTCGACACCCCCGTGGAGTACGAGCTCAAACACTCAACCGACCGCCTGCGCCGCGAATACGCCGCCCTCACCCAGCGGTACGACTCGCTGACGACCGTCATGCACAACCTCTCCGAGCGCGACCGCAACGTCTTCCGCATCCTCTTCGAATCGGATCCCTACGACTTCGATTCGGAATACGAACGCCGGCAGGCCGTCACCTACGAAAACATCTTCAACCGTTCGTCGCGGCGGCTCAAGCTCGAACTGCGCGAACGGGTCGCCGACATGGAGAAGCGGCTCGACGAGCTGAACGCCTCGTACCTCGACCTGCAGGCGCTCATCGACTCGGCGGGCAGCGGCTGCAACAACATCCCGGCCATCCAGCCCGTGATAAACAAGCAGTTGACGCTGCTCACGGCCTCGTACGGCATGCGCATACACCCCTTCTACAAGACCCTGCAATCGCACCAGGGCGTGGACTATACCATCCCCGAGGGGTCGCGCGTCTTCGCCACGGCCGACGGCGTGGTGCGCGACGTGGCGCTGCGCAACTCCACGTCGGGGCAGACGGTCGTGATCGACCACGGCAACGGCTACGAGACTTCGTACAGCCACCTCTCGAAGATCAACGTCCGCAAGGGCCAGCGCGTGAGCCGCGGCGAGATCATCGCCCTCTCGGGCGACACGGGCCTTTCGCTCTCGCCCCACCTCCACTACGAGGTGCGGCTGAACGGCATGCGCGTCGACCCGATCCACTACTTCTTCATGGAACTCACCCCCACCGAATACCAGCGCCTGATGCGCATCGCACAGTCGGGCATGCAGTCGTTCGACTAAAAACAAAAGGAGATGGGAAACGACTGGACAAAGGATTTCGGCTTCGCGCGCGAAGAAATTTTCCGCAGCGAAGAAACGCTCCGCACAATCCGCCATATCCGTGCCTCATGGGGCGGCGAACCGGAGTTCCTCTGGGAGAAATTCCCGGACTACGCCGTTTTCCGGCGGCAGGACAACGCCAAATGGTATGCCGTGATATTGACGGTGCAGGCCGGCAAACTCGGCCTCGCGGACGAGGGGCGGACAGAGATTCTCGACATCCGGGCCGATGCGGAGACCATGGCGCGGGCGCTGGACTTCGAACATTATTTCCCCGGTTACCATATGAACAAACGCACGTGGCTCACCGTACGGCTGGACGGCAGCGTAGCCCTGGGGGAAATCGCCCCGCTGATCGCCCGCAGTTACGAACTGGCAGGGAAAAAGTAACCCGTCATGCAAATCCGACTTATCCTGCTCGACTTCGACGGCACGCTGGCCGACACGCGGCGCGCCAATACGCTGGCCTATGTCGCCACGCTGCGCGAGGCGGGCTATGCGCTCACCGAGGAGGAGTATGCGGCAAAGTATTTCGGCATGCGGTGCAACGAGTTCCTGACCCGTTACGGCATCGCCGACCCCGGGGAGCGCGAGCGGCTGCGGCTGCGCAAGATCGCGCTCTACCCCGCGTTCTTCGACACCGTGCGGCTCAACCGCCCGCTGTGGGAGTTCTGCAGGCAGTTCCGGGCGCAGGGCGGCCGCGTATGGATCGTATCGACGGGCAGCCGCGCCAATATCGACAACGCAATGCGCCACCTGGGGATCACGGTCACGGGACAGCGGGCGGGGAGCCCGGCGCCGGCAGGCTGCGCCGGCATGGACGAAGCGGAAATGGTCGGAGCTGGCAAGGGTACGACCGCAACGGGCATGGACGGAGCCGGTGTGGAAGGAACGGGCAAAGGTACGGCCGGAGCGGACGTGGATACGACCGGAGCGGGAAATACGGCGCCGGGCGCGGCCGGATCATATACCGCCACGGCCGGAACAGGTGCGGCAACCCCGGGTGCGGCGCGGGATCCCGAGCCGGGCGAAGGGCCGAACGGCTCCGTGGACGGCATCCTCTCGGGCTCCGACGTCGAGCACAGCAAACCCGCCCCGGACTGCTTCCTGGAGGCCATGCGCCGCGAGGGCTGCACGCCGCAGGAAACGCTGATCTTCGAAGACTCCGAAATCGGGCTCGAAGCGGCCCGCCGCAGCGGAGCGTCGTATTTTGTCGTGAAGTTGGACACATAAACTTCCGGAAACAAACCGTTTTTTCGGGAAAATTGTTATATTTGTCTCTGAAATTGTTCATTTTTGACAAATACTTTACTAATCCCATGAAACGATTCCTCCCCATCACAGTTTTGGCGGTTTTCGCATATCCCGCCGCAACCATTTCCTGCCAAAGCGGAAAAAAGGCCGCAGATCCCCAAATCTTCTGGGACGGAGGCGCGATTCCCGACCCTGTTTTCAGAACTTACGTACTCGATAATTTCGACACCGACCGCGACGGGAAAATCAGCCGTAAAGAGGCGGACGCCGTACTTGCCATCGACCTCGGCAGGCTCTGCGCAGAACTCGGTCCCGCAACCGAATCCCTCGCAGGCATCGAATATTTCAAAAACCTCAAACAGCTCATATGCAACGGAAATACACTGGCTGAACTCGATTTATCCCAAAATACGAGGTTGACCGAATTGAACTGCTGGGACAATCCGTTACCCGCACTTAATCTTTCAAAAAATACGGAGCTGGTAAAATTGAATTGCAACTACACTGCATTGGCCGAACTCGATTTGACCCAAAATACAGCGTTGACCGAATTGGCGTGCGAGGGCAATCCATTGACATCGCTCGATCTTTCCAAAAACACGAAATTGACGGTATTGTTTTGTCCTGCCAATCAATTGACGGCACTCGATCTCTCCAAGAATACGGCGTTAAAGGAATTACTCTGCTACAGCAACCGATTGACCGGACTCGATCTGACCCAAAATAAGGAGTTGGTTCATTTGCACTGTTACTACAACCAATTAACTTCGCTCGATTTGTCCCAAAATACGGCATTGGAGGAATTGCTCTGCTACGAAAATCAATTGACTGCGCTCGACCTTTCCAAAAATGCGGCCTTGATACAATTGAATTGCTACAACAATCGATTGACGGCGCTCGATCTCTCCGAAAATACGGCATTGACAAAATTATTCTGCGGTTACAATCCATTGACCGAACTCGATGTGTCCCGGAACACGAAATTGACGGAATTGCTCTGCCACGAAAACCAATTGACAGCACTCGACCTGACCCACAACACAGCATTGGCGACAGTGTACTGCCCTAACAACCGGTTGACGGCGCTCGATCTCTCCAAAAACACGGCGTTGGCGACATTGGCATGCTCCAGGAATCAATTGACAGCGCTCGACCTGTCCCAAAACACAGCGATAACGGAACTGTACTGCAACAACAACCAATTGGCTGCGCTCGATCTCTCCAGAAATACAGCGTTGACGGAACTGTACTGCAACGGCAATCGATTGACAACGCTCGACCTGTCCCGGAACACGGAATTGACGAAAATCTACTGCGACGACAATCCATTGACAGAACTCAATATATCCAATCTTTCGAAAATAGAGGAGATCGTATTCGGCGATAATCCTGAAATAAACGTAATTGCCAACAGTCAAACCGTTGTCTCAGACGAAGTGCGACATTACATGGACGGAAAGCGGAAAACACCATGAACCGACTATTGCCGGTCATAGCATTGGCGGTTCTTGCATATCCTGCCGCGCCCGTCTCCGGCCAAAGCGGGGAGGAGAACGCGAAGCCCCCGATCTTTTGGGACGGCGGCATGATTCCCGACCCTGGTTTTCGCGCTTATGTACTCGAAAATTTCGACACCGACCGCGACGGGAAAATCAGCAGTGAGGAAGCGGACGCCGTACTCGTCATCGACTTGGGCAGGGAAGAACCGACCGACACTCCCGGAATCAAATCCCTTGAGGGCGTCGAATATTTCAAAAACCTCAGAGAACTCATAGGTGCCTTCCATCCGCTGACATCGCTCCGCCTCTCCGAAAATACGGCATTGACAAAATTGAACTGCCGCGACAGTCAATTGACCGCCCTCGACCTGAGCAAAAACAAAGCGCTGACCCTTTTGGACTGCGCATACAATCAATTGACAGCGCTCGATCTGGCCGACAATACAGCGTTGATCGGACTGAACTGCAGCGGAAATCAATTAAGCGTTCTCGACCTGACCCAAAATCCGGAATTGACCGGATTGAACTGCTCGCACAACCGATTGACCGCCCTCGATCTGACCGGAAATCCGGCGTTGACCCAATTGGACTGCCGCGACAACCGATTGACCTCCCTCGACCTGGCCCAAAATACGGCATTGATCAGATTGGACTGCCACAACAATCGATTGACCGCCCTCGATCTGACCGGAAATCCGGCGTTGACCCAATTGGACTGCCGCGACAACCGATTGACCTCCCTCGACCTGGCCCAAAATACGGCATTAATCAGATTGGACTGCCACAACAATCGATTGACCGCCCTCAATCTGACCGGAAATCCGATGCTGACCGAATTGGTTTGCTCATACAATCTATTGCCCACCCTCGATCTCTCCGAAAATACGATGCTGACCGACTTGTGGTGCGAAAGCAATCGATTGACCTCAATCGATCTGTCCCAGAATAAGGCGCTGAGCAGGTTGTACTGCGACAACAATCGACTGACTACGCTCGACCTCTCCGCAAACACCGCATTGACTGGTTTAAGCTGCCACGACAATCGACTGACTGCACTCGCTCTCTCGAAGAATACGAAGCTGGTCGCTTTGGGCTGCTGCGACAATCCATTGATCCGGCTCAATTTATCCAATCTCGCCAAATTAGGAGCAATATCCCTCGATTACGACAACTATAAAATACAGGTAATCACCAACAGCCGGACGGCCATCGTGAGCAGCCTGACACGTTACATGCAATCCATCGAGGCCGAAAAGCAGAAAAAACACCTACAGCAAGAGGAATAACCTGCAATATGAAACTGCATATCTTAGTAATCCCATGAAACGATTCCTACCCATCACAGCTTTGGCGGTTTTCGCATATCCCGCCGCAACCATTTCCTGCCAAAACGGACAAGGGGCTGCGAATCCCCAAATCTTTTGGGACGGAGGCGCGATTCCAGACCCTGTTTTCAGAACTTATGTCCTCGAAAATTTCGACACCGACCGCGACGGAAAAATCAGCCGCAAAGAAGCGGACGCCGTACTTGCCATCGACCTCGGCAGGCTCTGCGGAGAATCGAGCGACACTCCCGCAATCGAATCACTTGCAGGCGTCGAACATTTCAGAAATCTCAAACAGCTCATATGCAACGGACATGCGCTGACCGAACTCGATTTGTCCAAAAATACGGAGTTGAATATACTGAAATGCAAAGATAACCAGCTAACGACACTCGATCTGTCCGAAAATACCGCATTGCTTACATTAAACTGCGGTCGGAATCCGATAAAGACGCTTGACCTGACGGAAAATAGAGCATTGAGCATGCTGGTCTGCGACTACAATCAATTGACCGCATTCGATCTCTCCCAAAATACAGCCCTGACGCAATTGTTCTGCGGGCACAATCAATTGACTGCGCTCGATCTATCCGAAAATACGATGCTTACCGACTTGTGGTGCGATTACAATCGATTGACGGAACTCGATCTTTCCAAAAATACGGAGTTGACCGATTTGTCCTGCGGTTGGAATCCGATAACAGCACTCGATCTCTCCGAAAATACAAAGTTAACTTATTTGAATTGCCTCAACAATCAATTGACCGCGCTCGATCTCTCCGAAAATGCAGCGCTGACCGAATTATACTGCGGCTACAATCGATTGACTGCGCTCGATCTCTCCGAAAATACGGAGTTGATTCGCTTGGGCTGCTCCGACAATCCATTGATCCGGCTCAATTTATCCGATCTCGCCAAATTAGAGGCAGTATCTTTCGATTACGAGAACCATGAAATACAGGTAATTACTAACAGCCAGACGGCCTTCGTGAGCGACCTGACACGTTACATGCAATCCATCGAGGCCGAAAAGCAGAAAAAATACCGACAGCAAGAGGAATAAACTGCAATATGAAACTGCATATCTTAGTAATCCCATGAAACGGCTATCCCCCATTACAGCATTGATGGTTCTTGCGTATTCCATCACGACCGTTTCCTGCCAAAACGGGCAGGGATCCGCGAATCCCCCGGTTTTTTGGGACGGAGGCACAATTCCGGATCCGGTTTTTCGCGCTTATGTGCTCGGCAGATTCGACACGGATCGGAACGGGAAAATCAGCCGCGAAGAGGCAGATGCCGTATTCGCTATCGACGTCGACGCAGAAACAGCCGACACGCCCCTGATCGAATCGCTCACGGGCGTCGAATACTTCAAAAACCTCGGAAAACTCACATGCAACTGGAATAATCTGGCTGCGCTCGACCTCTCCGAAAATACAGCATTGGACACATTGGACTGTAGTTGGAACAGGATAAAGGCGCTCGACCTTGCCGGAAACAAGGCATTGGCAAAATTGGACTGTAGCCAAAATCAATTGACAAAACTCGACCTGACCCAAAATACGGAGTTGAACGTATTGTATTGCACATGTAACCGATTGGCAGCACTCGATCTCTCCAAAAACAAAGCATTGACGGAATTGTACTGCAACATAAACGAATTAGCGACACTCGACCTCTTCGAAAATACGGAGCTGAAGGTATTGGATTGCAGCAAAAACAAGTTAATAAGGCTCGACCTCTCCGAAAATAGGGCATTGGCCAAATTGGACTGTAGCCGAAATAGCCTGGCGAAGCTCGACCTCTCCGAAAATACGGCATTGCATTTTTTGTCAGCATGGCAAAACCCATTGCTCCTGCTTGACATATCCGGCCTCTCGAAAATACGGCACATGGATTTCGATTTCGAGGACAATGACATACAGGTAATTACAGACCACCGAACCGCCATCGACGACGACCTGCTCCGCTATTATGCAATCCGCCGGAGCCGAAAAGCAGAAAAGGAATAACCGGCAGCGATACCGGCAGTTAAAAGTGACGGGCAGGCCAAAGAGCATTTCTGCCTGGACGGCTCCCCGAAGGAAGCCCCCCCCTTGCTCATCCTCACCGCTTGCAGATCACGTTGAAGTCGCAGTACTTGCAGGTATCGGCATCCTCGCACTGGCGGAACGGAACCGAGGTGTCGTAGAGTTCGGCGAGCTGCGCGCGCAGCAGTTCCTCGAAACGCTCGCGGTAAAGCGTATAGCGCGCCCCCTTCACCCCCGTTTGCTTGTCGTCCAGCTGCGGCGAATAGCCGGGGCGGTTCATGTTGCGGACGTAATAGAGTGCCGGTTCGACGTCGCAGCCGCGCGACCGGTGCAGCATCATCGCGTAGAGCAGCGTTTGCAGGATGTTCGAAAGGCGTTGTTTGCCCGTACCCGTGAACAGGCTCTCCACGCCGTCGAATTCGAGGTGCGGCGCCCCGGTCTTGTAGTCCACCACCCTCAGCGCCCCGTCGTCGAGCGTGTCGATACGGTCAGCGATGCCGGCGAATTTCATCTCCAGGTCGCGCCCGCCCGCGCGGAAGCGGAACGGATAGGCCACGGGCTCCTCCAGCCCCGACACGGCGAAAGCATCGTGCGCAGCGTCGTAGGGCATCACCCCGCCCCGCAGGTAACGGATCACGATGTCCTTCACCAGCAGCAGGTTGCCCGAATAATCCTCGGCCGTAGCATGTTTATCCTGCAAATAGTTCTCGTTGATGGCCGCCTCGACCGCCTGCGCCACTTCGCCCGTACGGATCATCGCACGCAGGGTTTCACCGGGATGCGCCTCCCCCGCGATGCGGGCGTAAAGCGTCTGCACGGCGGCATGGAGGATCGTACCGAACATCGGGGCATCGACCTCCTCGGAAATTTCGTCATCGGCCTCCAAGCGGGCTATGGAATGGAAATAGAAGCGCAAGGGGCAGGCCACGTAGCGGAAAAACGCCGTCGGCGAGAGCGTCGCAGGGCTTTGGGCGTCGACGAAACGCTCCAGCCGGGCCATCACCCCTTCGTCCTTGGGCACCTCGATCGGCGCCGTTTCGGCCAGGTTGACGTCCACCCCCACTTCGACCTTGCGCACGTCGAAGCCGCTCTCGTAGTCCAACTGGTAGATATAGCGGCTCGGCTCGCCCGTCGACTTGTCGTCGGCGTGCGAGCAATAGAGCATGTGGACGGTCTTGGCGCGCTGGATCAGGCGGTAGAAATAGTAGGCATAGACGCCCTCGTGGTGCTCGGGCGTGGGCAGCTCGTAGGCCGCACGCAGGTTGCAGGGGATGAACGACGCCTGCGCCATATGATTGCCGGGGAAATTGTCGTCGTTCATCGAAAGGATGATGACGTTTTCGAAATCGAGGTTGCGGGTCTCGAGGATCCCCATGATCTGGATGCCCTCCAGCGGCTCGCCCTCGAAGGGGATGCGCAGCGTCTGCAAGTGCCGGCGCAGCAGCGAGGTGTAGACCTCGGCCGTAAGGTCGATATCGCACTCGTCGAGCGAGTTGCGCAACTTGGTGACCTGCTCGGCGATGACCGCCAGGAATTCGACCCGCTGCCGTGCATCGTCGCCCTCGTAGGGCTGGCGCGCCACGGCGGCGACCACGTCCAGCATGTAGTCGGACAACTCGCGCCACGTCGCGGCGGGCGTAAAGATCCGTTTCAGCAGTTCGTTGCGGCCCAGCCACGCGGCATCGACCGAAATGCGGCGGTCGCGGACGATCTCCTCGTGCATCGTGCGCGTGAGTGCGGCGTCGCACTCGGCCACATAGGGGTGTGCGAGGATGCCGGCGACGTCGGCATGGTAGAACGTGCAGCCGTCGCCCTTGCGGCGGCGGTGGTTCTGCAACTCCACCAGACGCTCGACGAACGTGTAGGCCAGGCTCTGCCGCAGGGGGAAGCCCATCGTCACGTTCACCCGTCCGATGTCGGCGGGCAGGGCGTACAGCAGCGGCAGCAGCAGGTTCTCGTCGGTAAGCACCACGGCGGTCTCCTTGCCCAGCGCGGGCCTGGCGCCCGCGGCGATGCCGGGGTCTTCCTCCCTGCGGCGGCGGGCAAGGCCGGCGAGGATCGCCGCGGCATATTTGCACTGCACGGCGTTCGAGACGGCGGCGACCGACACGATCTGCTTCTCCCCCCGCATGTTGTCGTGCCGAAGTTCCGTGCGGGGCGGGAACTGCGCCACGTTCGAACGCACGAACATACCCGCCTCCTGTTCGGGGTCGTCCTTATAATAGGAGTCGTAGTCCCAGTAAAAATCGGTTTCGGCCGCCGTGGCGAGGAACCCGAAAAGGCGCTTCTCGCACTCGGAAAGGGCGTTGAACCCCGCCACGACATAACGCCGGGGCTCGGGGAAGGCGAACCCGCCCCCGCGGATGCGGTCGGCGGCGGCGCGCTGCACCATGCCGTTGTAGGCGATGCCGAGCGACGAGAGACGCTCCCGGAAGCGGCGGTAGATGGGGCCGAGGGTCTTCCAGATCGCCAGGAAACGGCGTTTCTCCTCCGAAAGGTCGGCCTGCTCGCCGAACGAGGACCAGAACGAAAGGATGCGCAGCTGCGCGGGCGTGAGGTAGGAAATATCGGCTTCGATCTCCTTGATCTCCGAGATGTTGCGGAACAGCATCTGCGCGTCGATCAGGTATTTGTCGATCGTATCGAAGTCCGTGAGGAGCATGTCGCCCCAGAAATAGAACTTGTCGAAAGGTTCGTTGTGGTAGGCCGAGTAGACTTTGTAGAGCTCGGTGATGAGCCGCACGCGGTCGCCCGTATGCAGCCCCGATATTTCGCCCGTCAGGTCGTTGATCGTCACCCATTCGGGCTGCCACATCGGCCGCCCGGCGATACGCCCCAGGGCATCGACGAAAAACAACCGCGCACGCCGCGACGGGAAGAGCACCGCCCGATCGGACAGTCCCTCGCCATAGCGCGCATACAGGTCGGCGGCCACCTCCTCCAGAAATCCCTTCATAGCAGTTCGGACAGCCCCGGCGACTTTCCCGGCGGTATCGTCCGCCCGGAATCCGGAAGCCCCCTTCGCATTATTGTTCCATGAGACTATTCTACGTGGCTGATCTCACCGCCCATGAACTTGGCGCCGCCGCGCACGACGGCAGGCTGCCCCTTATAGGTAATACGGGCGTTGGTCGTGGTCTTGCCGATGAACCGGTCGGTGATCCACAGCGACACGTCGGCCTTGCTCTGGGCATTGACCTCGGCCGACATCACCTCCAGCCCCGAGGCCGCGACCCTGCCCGTGGAGGCGAACAGCGTCAGGTAGCCCGCCTTGCCGGTGAGCGTCGCGCTGCTGCCGCCCGTGAGCTCCATCCTGAGGTCTTTGACATCGAACGCCGCCGTGAGCGACGCCTTGCGCCCCAGGGTCAGGTCGAGCAGCACCGCATCCACCGTTCCCTCGAACACGGCTGCGGCGCCCGACAGCGAAACGGACTGCAACGTATTGTAATAGACCGTCACCTGGGTGCGGTCGGGACGGCGCGAATCATACTTCTCGCTGATACGCAGGGTTTTGTCCTTCACCTCGGCGCGAAATTTCGAAGTATAGGAGCCTTTCGTGTCGTATACGATCTTGGGGGCCTCGGTGTCGGGGACTTTCACGAATTTGATATCCAGGTCGGCATCCACCGCGACGGCCTCGAACGTGGTCAGCCACTCGTTATGTTCCGTAGGACTTGCGGCACCCGCCTCCTGTGCACGGCCGGAGGCTGCGAAAACCAGCATCACGGCGCTCAGAATCATCTTCTTCATACATTGTAGGTTTAAATACGTCGCTAAAATACAAAATTATTGCGAACCCCGGTTTGCCGTTCGGGATTTGTTTTGTACTTTTACTACCTAAAACGACATTTCGGACAGTGAGGGCGAGAATTCTGAATGCAAGCGCAGGGTCGGGCAAGACCTACCAGTTGGCGTACAAATACGTGCGCGACGTGGTCGAACAGCCCGGCATTTACCGCCACATCCTCGCCGTGACCTTCACCAACAAGGCCACCGAGGAGATGAAATCGCGCATCCTCAAGGAGATCCACCTGCTGGCCTCGGGACAGCCGAGCTCCTACCTCGACAACCTCTGCCGCGAATTGTCGCTCGATGCCGCCACGGTGCGCCGACGCGCCCGGGAGGTGCGGTCGAAGATCCTGCACGACTATTCGCGCTTCACGGTGCTGACGATCGACACCTTCTTCCAGCGCATCCTGCGCGCCTTCATCAAGGAGCTGGGCATCGACCTCAATTACAACGTCGAGATCGAAACGGCCTCGGTGCTGACCAAGAGCGCCGACACGCTCATCGAGCAGATCACCACCGACCGCGACCTGCAGCGCTGGCTCACGGACTTCGTGCAGGAGCGCATCGACGAAGGCAAGAAATGGGACATCCGCGACGGCATCCTCACGCTGGGCGGCGAGCTGTTCAAGGAGAAGAACAAGGACGCACTCTCGGCGGCCCGCCCGCGCGAGGAACTGGCGCGTATCGTGGGCGAAGCCACGGCGCACGCCGCGGCGACAAAAAAACGGATGCAGGACGCTGCGGCCGAAGCCGTGCGGATCATCGGGGACGCAGGCGCCTCGGTCGCCGACTTTCCCTACAAAGGCTCGGGCTTCGCGGCCTATTTCTACGCCGTGGCGGGCGGCAGCTTCGAGCGCTACGGAAGCCGCGCGGAGGCGGCCTGCACCAGGGACGAGGCGTGGGGAAAACCCGGCAGCACGGCACAGGGGCTGCGTCCCCGGCTGCAACCCCTGCTGCGCGAAATGTGCGGCCTCTACGATGAGAACGTCCGCGCGTGGAACACCTGCGACCTGCTGCGCGAGAACTACCGCAGCTTCGCGCTGCTCTCCGACCTCTATGCCAAGGTGCAGCAGATGTGCGACCAGGAAAACATGATGCTCCTCTCGGAGACCAAATACATCCTCTCGGAATTCATCGGCCACAACGACGCGCCGTTCATCTACGAGAAGGTCGGCAACCGCTTCGAACACTTCATGATCGACGAATTCCAGGACACCTCCGTGAAGGAGTGGGAGAATTTCCTGCCCCTGCTGCAAAACGCCATGGCGCAGAGCGAGGCGACCTCGGTGCTGATCGTGGGCGACATCAAGCAGTCGATCTACCGCTGGCGGGGCGGCGACTGGAAAATACTCCACTCGCAGGCGCAACGGGCGCTGGGCGCGGACAGCACCGAACTGGTCAACCTCACGGAAAACTACCGCAGCCTGCCCGCCGTGGTGGATTTCAACAACAAGGCCATCGGCCGCGTGGTCGAAGCCGACAACCGGGCGCTCAACGCGACGCTGGACGAAGCCGCGGCGCGGGGCGACATGGACGCCCGCACCGCCGCCATCGACACTCTTAAGCGCGACGGCGTCAGAGCGGATATGTACAGCGCCATCGTGGAAGCCATGGGCAGTCTGGAAAAGAAGACCAGCTACTGCACGAACCGGTGCCTGCTGATCCTCTCCGACGGCATTCTCGCCGACGGCGGCACCACCCAGCAGCGGGCCATCGACGTGGTCAGCGCCACCTCCATCCCGGTCTACGCCATCGGTATCACCGGCAGCTCCACCTCTGCCTATTCTCTGACAAATGCCGACAACATGCTGAAAATGGCGGAGGTTTCCAGAGGCGGCATCGGTCTGGTTCCCGCCGAGGAAAAGATCTCCGCTGCCGCCGCGGCTCAGCAGGTCTGGGAAACCATTCAGGACGGCTCCGTCATCAAAATCGACCTTGCCTTCGTGACCTCCAACAGCAACAACGCCACGGTTCGCGCCGCCTACGAGCTGGGCGATACCCGGTGGGAAGATTCCGTCGCCGTTGACCTGACCACGGTTCCCGCCGCCATCCCGGCCGCTCCCACCGGCGTTACCGACCCCACCGATGTGATCGAGGAGCCGGAAGCGCAGACCTCCGTTATGGACTGGGTTCGGGAAAATCTCATTCTGGTCATCTGCTGCGCGGTCGCACTGGTAGCCGTGATCGTGGTGATCGTCGTGGTCGCGGTGAACAACAGCCGGAAGAAGCAGGAGCAGTGGCTTCGGGATAGGGATCTTCCGACCATCAATAACAACCCCGTCGTCGATAACAACCCCGTCATGGCGTCCATCCCGTCCACCGGTGATTTTGATATTCCTACGACGACCCCTGTTCAGGACGAGTCGTGGGTCGCCACCAAGCCCGTGACCCCCAGCGGCGGCGTGACTGTCCAGATGACCGTCGCGTCCCATCAGGATGTTTCCACCAGCTTCACCCTTGCACCCCATACGCCTCAGGCTCTGGGGCGTGACGACCGCGCCGACATCATTCTCAACGCGGAAGACTACCAGCTTTCCGGCAAGCACTGCACCGTGGAATGGGACGGCAGCTACCTGTACATTCAGGACATGGGTTCGACCAACGGCACCGTCCTCAACGGCACCAATCTGAAACCGGACACCTGGAGCCGCGTAAAGAACGGCGCAGTTCTCCACATGGGCAGCTTCGACTATCAGGTCGCCCTGAATCCGGAAAAGTAAATTCACCCACCACTTTTTCCCCAGCCGTGAGGCTGTCGGGAAATGCCGGTTATGGGCAAATTTGCAAAAAGGAGAAACCATATGCAATACATCCGAATCACAAGCGAAAACATTGACTCCGAGCACATCTGCTGCGCCATGTCGGGCAAGCAGAGCGTCGGGAAAAAGGCGTGGCTCAAGGAACGGTTCGCGGAGGGGCTGGTTTTTTACCGCAGCGAAGAACGGGGCAAGTGCTTCATCGAATACATTCCGGCTGAAAACGCGTGGGTTCCCATCGACGCGCCGGGGTATCTTTACATTGACTGCCTGTGGATCGCCGGGTCCATGAAGGGGCATGGGTATTCCTCCGACCTGCTGAATGAGTGCATCCGGGACGCCAAAGCGCAGGGGCGGCAGGGGATATGCATCCTTTCTGCGGAGGGCAGGAAGCGGGAGTTTCTTTCTGACCCCAAGTATCTGGCCTACAAGGGCTTCACCGTCGCGGATACCTCGGACTGCGGGATCACCCTCATGTATCTGCCGCTGACGCCGTCGGCGGAAAAGCCAACGTTCAAGGAATGCGCCAGGCATCCGGAAATCAAAGAGGACGGCTTCGTTCTCTACTATACGGATCAGTGTCCGTTTACCTTTTATTGGGTGCCCCGGGTGGCGGAAGCGGCCGCGGCACACGGCATTCCCCTGAAAACCATCCAGATCACGGACAGGGAAACCGCGCAGAATCTCCCCGCCCCGGTGACTACCTACGCGCTGTTCCGGGACGGGAAGTTCGTGACCCACGCCATTCAGTCTGACAAGAAGTTCCTCGCCCTCGCGGGAGTAAAGGGCTGACGCTTTAACAGAACAAGATATATTTTTTAGAAAGGAATGATAGTACAGTGACAACACACTCGAAATTGATATATGCATTAAAAGATGGCAATATCGTAAGTATTGATGATGTACCAAGCGGAAAGGAATGCGGGTGTGTTTGTCCTGCGTGCGGTGACGAGCTTATAGCGCGCAAAGGGCAGAAGCGTATGCATCACTTTGCGCACCGTTCAAATGAGGACTGCGAATATGGATACGAGTCTTCCTTACATTTGGCAGCAAAAGACATTCTTTCGCGTTCAGAGAAAATGGTCATTCCTCCCGTCTATGTCGAATTTCCGCAATCCGGCAAGCCGAAAGAACTGATAAGCAAGGAAAGAAAGATTTCCATTGACGACGTCGAACTGGAAAAGCGTTTTGATGACATCATACCGGATATCGTAGTATATTCTGGTGATAAATATTTCTTTATAGAAATCTATGTTACCCATCCCATTGACGATGAAAAGCTGAAAAAGTTGGAGGAGAAGAATATATCCACCATTGAAATCGATTTAAGCAAAATAAAAAGAGAGATTTCTGTTGAAGAATTGTCGGATATTCTGCTCAAGGCCAGCGATCGGAAATCGTGGAAATATAATGCTGTATCTGACAAATGGTATCAACGATTTGTAGATTTCTCGGATGAATTGCCTTTAACTCGGCTCGGAGCTGGAACATATGTTGATAGATGTCCCCTTGGAGTCCCAGGCCTTAACAGGACATATTATGCAAATGTTCGAGATGAATGCATGCGTTGCAAGTATTGTATTTCTTATAGTCGCGGAAAAAATCTTCTATGTTCTGGTCGGGAGCGGATTTCAACAATAGCGGATTTTCCCATTTCCAAAGAGGAACGAGTTTCCATCAGCAATAGCCTACCGCTATAGGCGAGAAAATGCCCTTATTGCAACGTGCAATTGGTCAGCAAGAAAATTGGCGATGACCAAGGCTGGGGATGTCCTCATTGCCCGTTTTTTATTCCTGATAGCTTTTGGTATGAGAGGGTATTGCAGCCTCGTTTACCCTCTCCGTCCTCGCTCGCGCTCGGCCACCTCTCCCAAGGGGAGAGGCAAGAGGTGCGGTTCCATGATTCCACTGTTCAGGGCTGCCAGAATTCGTTCAGGCTCCGGCGCACCTTGCCGGTATAGCCCGTTACCGGGTGGGCTTCCAGCATGGAGCGCAGCACCGCTTCCTCGGTGGCCTCCGCCACGGCGCGGAAGGCGTCGTCCATGTGGGACTCGTGGATGCAGCGGAAGTTCAGGCAATCGCCCTGCGAGGGAATGCGGTTGGCGGTGGAAAAGCCTACCATGACTTCGCCGCTGCCGTGGCCGATGTAGCTGCCCAGCCGGACAAGCCCCACGCTGCACCGACGGATGATCCGCCCCAGCTGGCGGGAGGTGACGGGCAGGTCGGTGCCGACGATCATGATGCAGCTGCCCTCGTCCGGAGTGTCCTCCCGGATGCGGTGTTCAATCGCTTTGCCGACGTTTTCCCCGCCGATGGTCAGGTCATGCAGGCACCCGTGGTTCGTCAGAACCAGCACGCCCACGGTGAAGGTCTCCCCGCCGATCTCCACAAGCCGGGAGGAGGAACCGATGCCGCCCTTCAGGTCGTGGCAGGTCATGCCCTTGCCCGCGCCCACGTCGCCCTGCGCAAAGTCCGCCGACGCGGCGGCAATGGCGGCGAAGACCTCCGCCTGCCCCACCGCCCGGTGACGGATGTCATTCAGGGACGCGTCGTTGCACTCGCACACCACGGGGTTCACGGAAAGAACCGGATATCCCCGGCGCTCCCCCTGGCGGCACATGTATTCCACCATGGCGTCGTGAACCAACCCCACGTTCAGGGTGTTCGTCAGGGCGATGGGAGTTTCCAGCGTCCCCAGCTCCCCGATCTGCATCAGCCCGGTGGTTTTTCCAAAGCCGTTGAGAACGTGGTAAGCCGCGGGCATTTTGCTGCGGAAAATGTCGTCCTCGCAGGGTAAGATCACCGTCACGCCGGTTTTGTGCCGTTCATCATCCACGGTGCAGTGGCCGACGCGGACGCCTGACACGTCCGCGATGGAGTTCCGCGGCCCGTGGGGCATACGGCCGATGTTCAAATCCATAAAAATTCCTCCCGAGTGTTTTTTTGACATTATACCGTTTCGGACGGAAGAATGCAACGGTTTTGCCATAAAGAGGGAGGTTTCCCGTGAAGCGGCAAAAAATCCCATGTTCATGCTGTTGCGGAGGGTTGGCCCCTATGTTACGATTAAAATTGGAAACCAAAAGGAAGGCGGCACCGGATGGTGCGGAAGTGTGAACCCAAATGAAAAGATGCCCCTGCTGCGGCGCGCCCTATGACGGCAAGCGCTGCCGGGAATGTTACTACGAGCCGTTTACCGAGGAGATTGCCCACGGGATGCATACCCACGAGGGGGAACCGCTGGTCATT
>ERZ857922.1560-NODE-1560-length-27340-cov-4.912589_pt1 | contig 27340 bp, 30 predicted proteins | sample MGYA00519579_ERZ857922 | MGnify/ENA primary metagenome ERZ857922 (study PRJEB31778, sample SAMEA3449375) | human gut metagenome | biome: human gut; feature: human-associated habitat; material: faeces | place: United Kingdom | collected 2010/2012 ... | reverse complement strand
CACGGCGAAGATAGTACTTCGGTGCGAAAATAGCTCGTTGCCAGTTCTTTTTTTTATATCTTTACTTTATTAAAACCACCTGACTTTCTTGCCAGGTGGTTTTTAGATACACTGTTTCAGCTTTTCTACAATTAGACCTATTTTTTCACTATCTAATGATGAGTAGTTCATAACATAAATATTCTTGTTTTCCTTATTATTTTTATAATATTGCGAAAGTGGACTTAATCTTATTCCTTTACTATAAGCATTATTTATAATGTCTTTTTCTTCTTTTGTACTTTTTATTTTCATTAAAAAATGAACGCCAGCAGTTTCATTATAAATTTCAATTTTATTATTTAGACTACTCGTTTGAAAGGCATTTAAGATTGTATTTTGTTTTTTTAAATAATAATTTCTCAAACGATTAATATGTCTTTCAAAATGTCCGTTTTCAATAAATCTTGAAAGAGTATATTGTTCAAAATTTGAAACTGTACATGAATAAAATGAAAGACGTCTATAATATTCATCAGCTAATGACTCTGGTAATACCATATAAGACATACGGATAGTTGATGATAAAGTTTTAGTAAAGGTATTCATGTAGATGACTTTATCGGAAACATCTATGCTTTGTAAAGTTGGAATGGGTTTTCCACCTAATCTTAATTCACTATCATAATCATCTTCAATGATATAATGTTTTTCAACTTTATTTGCCCATCCTAGAAGTTCATACCTTCTTGAAATTGGCATAACAATACCTGTAGGAAAATGATGAGATGGAGAGATGTGTATTACATCAATTTTCTTTTCTTCTAATTCATTTGGATCTATTCCATAATCATCTATATCCACATATTCAAAATCAACATTCATACTTTTATAAATTTGGGCAGTTTTTGGATAACCAGGATTTTCTAAGCCATATTTAACATCATTTCCTAAAAGTTGAATAATCAAGCTATATAGATATTCTGTACCTGCACCAATAATGATTTGTTCAGGTTTAATATTCATATCTCTAAAATCTTTTAAGAAATTCGCAATATTTTTTCTTAATTCAAGAATACCACCACAAGGTGAGTTGATCATTAGTTCTTTTTGATTATCTCTTAGTACTTCTTTCATTGTTTTGATCCATGTAGTAAAGGGAAAGATATCACTTTCTGTTTGATTACTAGAAAAATCAGCTAAGTAGTGATTATGTCCACTTGTTAAAACCACTTTCTCTTTATTCATTTGTTTTTTAGAAGGAATATTTTTTAAATCAGCGACATAAAATCCTTTCTTTGGTAATGAATAAATAAAACCTTCAGACATAAGTAAACTATAAGCATTTTCAACAGTAATAATACTTACTCCAAGATTTTTTGAAAAAGGTCTCTTTGATGGTAATCTTTCTCCCGGTTTTATGTTTCCTAAAATAATGTCTTTTTTTATACATTTATAAATATATTCATAAAGGGAATCTGACCCTATATTTGTAAGATTATATGTTAACATAAATGATTCCTCCTCAAACTGACCTTAATGGATATATTTAATTTGAATATTTTAATATGTTCACATTTAAGTATAATAAAAGCCATAACAAAAGTAAACAGGGGGATTAAAAAATGTTAAATGAAAGATATGCATTAAATAAACAATTAGCACAAATGTTAAAAGGTGGTGTTATTATGGATGTAACAACACCTGAACAAGCAAAAATTGCAGAAGAAGCTGGAGCATGTGCAGTTATGGCGCTTGAAAGAATTCCTGCAGATATTCGTGCAGCAGGGGGAGTTGCAAGAATGTCTGATCCAAAAATGATTCAAGAAATTCAAGCAGCAGTAAGCATTCCAGTTATGGCAAAATGTCGTATTGGACACTTTGTAGAAGCACAGCTTTTACAAGCAATTGAAATTGATTATATTGATGAAAGTGAAGTTTTATCACCAGCAGATGATGTTTATCATGTCAATAAAAGAGAATTTGAAGTACCATTTGTATGTGGTGCCAAAGATTTAGGGGAAGCGCTTCGTCGTATCAATGAAGGGGCAAGCATGATTCGTACAAAAGGAGAACCAGGAACAGGAGATATCGTTCAAGCCGTTCGTCATATGAGAATGATGAATAAACAAATTGCCCAAATTTCGGCTCTTAGAAAAGATGAACTTTTCGAAGTTGCAAAACAATTACAAGTACCATATGAACTTGTAGAATATGTTCACGATCATAAAAAATTACCAGTTGTTAACTTTGCTGCTGGCGGAGTCGCTACACCTGCAGATGCAGCATTAATGATGCAATTAGGGGCAGAAGGAGTCTTTGTTGGTTCAGGAATCTTTAAATCAGGAAATCCTAAAAAACGTGCTGCTGCGATTGTTAAAGCTGTTACAAATTATACAGATGCTAAATTGATTGCAAAATTATCTGAAGATTTAGGGGAAGCAATGGTTGGTATTAATGAACAAGAAATTGAAATCTTAATGGCTGAAAGAGGTAAATAATGAAAATTGCGGTTCTCGCTTTACAAGGAGCCTTTATTGAACATGAAAAAAAGTTAGAACAATTAGGAGCGACTTGTATCGAATTAAGACAAAAAAGTGATCTTGATCAAGATTTTGATGGACTCGTATTACCTGGAGGCGAAAGTACGGTTCAAGGAAAGCTTTTAAAAGAATTAGAGATGTTTGATGATTTACAAAAACGTATTCAAGATGGTTTACCAACACTTGCTACATGTGCAGGACTCATTTTATTAGCTGATAGAATTGTCAATCAGGATCAAACTTACTTTTCAACAATACCTATGACGGTTAAAAGAAATGCTTATGGTAGACAACTAGGAAGTTTTCATACCATTGAAGAAATGAAAGGATTAGGAAAAGTACCTATGACTTTTATTCGCGCACCTTATATTGAAAGTGTACAAGAAGGCGTTGATATTCTTTCTGAAGTAAATGACCATATTATCGCTGTTCAATATAAAAATCAACTAGCACTTGCTTTTCATCCTGAACTTGATGAAAATCATTCTATTCATCAATATTTTATAAATATGATTAAAAAGTCTACGAGGTAGGCTTTTTTCTTATATAATAGAAATAAAGGAAGTGTTAAGATGAATCATCATATAGAAGTAGTGAATTCTAATATAAAATATCCAATTATTTTTTATAATCATTTTTTTAATCAAAATCGACCTGTAACATCACATTTTCACAAGGATGTTGAAGTCGTTTATATCGTCTCAGGAAAATTAGAGGCATATATTGATGGAAAAAATGAAATATTTCATCAAGGAGAAATGTTTATCGTTAATAGTCATGTTATTCATCAATTTATATTTTTGGAAGAAACGCATATTTATACTTATCTTCTTTCAATAGATGTATTTAATGAGTTTAATATCAAATACAATACATTTAAGTTAAGAACACCATTAGATGTAGAATGGATGAAACCTTGGTTAGAAATGAAAAATTGCCAAGAACTAGCCTCTTTAGACAAACATATTTTAATGTATCAACTTTATCAAAAAATAATTCAGGACTGTTTAATTGAAATAAAAAAAGAAACAAAATTAAATGATATTTCCTTTATATTAGATGAGATAGAGAAAAAGTAAGCACAAAATCTTTCACTTGAATTTCTTGCAAAAAAGTTTCATTTTCATCCTAATTCATTGACACGCTATTTTAAAAAACAAACAGGAACAACTTTTTATCAATATCTACAAAAAATTCGATTAAAGCATGCTTATTATGATTTAATGCATACGGATATGAAAATTATTGATATTGCTTTAAATAATGGATTTAAAAATGTGAAATCCTTTGAAAAAGTCTTTCAAAATGAATATAAAAAACACCTACAAATTATAGAAAAGGTTTATAATTGACTATTAATTGTTTAAAAAAGCAATGAATATATTTTAAGAATAGTTAGAATATAAAAGAGGAGGATCAAAAAATGGAATGGTGGAAAAAGAGTGTTGTTTATCAAATTTATGTAAAAAGTTTTCAAGATAGTAATAATGATGGTATAGGTGATCTTCAAGGAATTGTTTCTCGTTTAGATTACTTGGAAAAATTAGGAGTTGATGTACTATGGTTAACACCTATTTATAAGTCTCCTGATGATGATAATGGTTATGACATTTCAGATTATTATCAAATTCAGCCAGAATTTGGAACGATGGAAGATTTTGAAGAATTATTAGAAAAAGCGCATGAAAAACAAATTAAAATTATCTTGGATGTTGTTTTTAATCATACAAGTGATGAGCATCATTGGTTTAAAGAAAGTCAATCATCAAAAGAAAATCCCTATTGAGATTATTATATTTGGAAAGAACCTAAAGAAGGAGATGTTCCTAATAATTGGACAAGTTGTTTTCAAGGTTCAGCATGGGAGTTTGATGAAAATACAAAAGAATATTATCTCCATTTATTTTCTAAAAAACAACCTGATCTAAATTGGCAAAATCCTAAAGTAAGACAAGAATGTTATGATATTATGAATTATTGGGTAGATAAGGGTGTAGATGGCTTTCGCTTAGATGTTATTAATGTTATTAGTAAAGATGAGAATCAATATTATGTAGATAGATCAATTAAAGGACATAAGGTCTGTGCTAATGGTCCACATGTACATGAATATATCCAAGAGATGAATCAAAAGGTATTTTCAAGAAAAGAATTATTAACAGTAGGAGAACCCCCATCTGTTACTATAGAAGATGGTAAAAAATATGCACCATTAGATAATAGTGAATTATGTATGATTTTTCAATTTGAATTGATGGATGTCGATGGTGGTGAAACAAATAAGTGGTCTGATCAACGATTTGTTTTAAAAGATTTAAAACAAATCATGTCAAGATGGCAAGAGGGAATGTATCAAAAAGCTTGGAACTCATTATTTTGGAATAATCATGACCAACCTCGTTGTGTTTCAAGATTTGGTGATACTTCGACAGCTCTTTATCATGAAAAATCAGCAAAAATGTTAGCAATTTGTCTTCATATGATGCAAGGAACACCTTATATTTATCAAGGGGAAGAATTGGGAATGACGAATGTTCCATTTAAATCATTGAATGATTATCGTGATATTGAAACTTATAATAGCTACAAACAACTTGTTGAAATAGAAAAGAAGGTAGCTCATGAAGATATGTTACGCTACATGCTAAAATCAAGCCGTGATCATGCAAGAACACCAATGCAATGGAACAAAGGTAAAAATACGGGATTTAGTAATCAAACATCATGGATCATGGTCAATCCAAATTATCTAACAATCAATGCAGAAGATGAAATCAATAATTCAAATTCAATTTTTTATACTTATCAAAAACTTATACAATTAAGGAAGACATATGAAATTATAATTTTAGGAAAATATGAATTAATAATGAAGGATGATGAAAATATCTTTGCATACAAACGTCTTTATAAAGATGAAGAAATGATAGTTTATTGTAATTTTAGTAATCAAGAAGTTGGTTATGATACCTCTATTCTAAATGATGAAAAAATATTAATTAAAAACTATGAAAAGCATCAAAAGGGAACTCTTAAACCTTATGAAAGTATTGTTTTCTATCAAAAAAGCAGAGCTTAGGCTCTGCTTTTACATTAAATATGATATTCCATAGGATAAGTTAAATAATCTAAACGATCTAATTCATCAACTGTAACTACACCAGCAGGTGCAACCAAAACAGTTGGAATACGATTGACAATTGTTGCACACGTATGTTCAACCGTTGCAGGTTTTACAACATGAAACTCTGTATCTGGTTCACCTGTAATTTTCCAATCACACATATCACCATCATCTTCACCATAGACTTTACCAATACATTGTGTTTCAATAACAGGACCTTGGAAAGTTTCTGTTGTTACAACAGCAGCCATTCCAATACAGTTTCCTTTTGGAATTGTTTCACCTAAAGTTGATGAATATAAGTCTGTTTCATGGAAATAAGGAACACATTTTTGTGTTTGAGATTTAATTGTCCATCCCATGCGTGCTGCTAAGGCTTCATTTGAATTCCATACATATGAAGGTTCTAATACTTCAGGATGGGCAATACATGCTTCAAATTCTTCAGGAGTTAAACCAACACCATGAGCTTTTGCAAGAGCTAATCCATAATCTTCGACATTATAACTTACAGCACCTTCAATCTTTTTAATAGAATGACATCCACCGGCTACTAAACCAACCATATTTACCCAGAAGATATCTTCCATACCACTACCAACAAAAGTACATCCATTTTCTTTTGCAATAACATCTAATTGATTTGTACGAACTGGATCTGTTGTCCAACTATATGTTGCTTCTTCACATGTAGAAATAACACTAATTCCTCTTGATAAACATTTTACATAATGATCGAAGCAATCACTGACTAAACTAAATAAAGTGACAACAGCGATATCAGGATCTGTTTCATCTAAAACTTTATCTGCTTGATCACTAATACATACGCCTGTTTTAACACCAAGTTCTGCAAAATCACCAATATCCATTCCTACAATTGCGGGATTTGTATCAATGGCCCCAACAATCATTGCTCCATTTTCATAAAGATAACGGATAATGTATTTTGCCATCTTTCCGCAACCATATTGTACAACTTTAATCTTTTCCATAATTCATGCCTCCTATTTCTTTCAATTACATCATAGACTCTTATCTAAGAAGAGAGTCAACTACTTTTTAAAAGAAACAGGAACTTGTAATCTTAAAAACATAGAACGTTCATGATGATCAAACATACTGAGTTCACTTAAAACTTCACAAATATAATCACCACATATTGTAAGATGATTCATCTTACAATAATCAAGAAGACGTTTTGCATAATCTATTTCTTGATGAAAATCATCAAGATAAATACAAGCATACATTCCATTTTCAATCACTTGTATTTCTTTTTCAGGAAAATGATTATCCACAAAAACAAAAATACGATCTGAAATAAATTCTTGTTTTAAAAATCGTTCTTTATTAAGAAAAGTTCCCGCATTACAATAATAAATTTGGGGATAATGATGCATAATCAAATCATTCTTTAATTGGGTTAAAAGATGTTCATAAACATTTAAATCGTGTTCATAGAAATTAATATTGGTATGCATGACATAGATCCTTCTTCGATCAATATATTCTAAAGTAATTGTCCCGCTTGGGGGTGATTTACGATATCTTTCCAAACTATAAATCGTTCTGGAAATAGCATCTTTAGTTCTTTGTAAATCATTGATTTGTATAGAAAGTTGTTGCTTCTTTTTAATTAAAATTGCTTCAATTAAATTAATATCTTCTTTATCAAGAAGTTCCTTAATTTCTTTAAGATTCATTTGCAGTTCTTTCATATATTGAATCAAATCCAAACGTGCATTTTGTTTAATATCATAATAGCGATAATTTGTCTCAGGATTAACATATACAGGCTTCAATAAATCAAGTTCATCATACAACCTTAATGTTGTTACCGTGATATGATTCATTTTGGCCATTTCACCAATACTTAAATAATCATTATTCATAGTATTCACCTCAAATTCATTATATCAAACTCTCATGTTACATAAGAGTTATTTTAATAATTTAGGTAAAAATAGACAAATAATCTTATATTTATAAGAGATTTCCTTTTTTACAAAAGATTATGTACAATAGAGATAGTTTTAATCTTAAGAAAATCTTTAGAAATATAAAAAGAAAATATTTATAAATCATCTCTATACTTTAAGGCAAGAGGTGAGGAAGATGGAAAGAATAAACAAAATCATTTTAATAAGCTGTGTATATGCAGGTTATATATGTATTAGTTTTGCATTGTTTTCAATGCTTAGATAAGGAGTTAAAAAGGGAATGGAAAAATATCATGTATTAGTTATCGAAGATGACATAGAAATTGCCAATGCAATTAAAATTTATTTACAAAATCAAGGATACGATGTGTATGTTGGAAATGATGGAATTGCAGGTTTAGAAATTGTGGAAAAAGAAACAATTCATCTTGCTATTGTTGATATTATGATGCCACGTATGGATGGTCTAACAATGGTCGCAAAGTTAAGGGAAAAATATGATTTTCCAGTTATTTTTCTTTCAGCAAAATCAGAAGATATTGATAAAATCATGGGACTTAATTTAGGTGGTGATGATTATGTTACCAAACCATTTGTACCGATGGAATTAATGGCACGTGTTCGTTCCCATCTAAGACGTTATGGACGTTACTTAGATGCGACAGCACCTAAAGAAAGTGATTCTATTTATCTTTGTGGTGGTCTTGAACTGAATGTAGATACTAAAACTGTTTTAGTTGATGGCAAAAAGGTAAAAGTAACACCAATCGAATTTAAAATATTAGAATTATTAATGAAAAATGCGGGAAAGGTTTTTTCTGCCGATGATATTTATGAACGTGTTTGGAATGAAGAAGCCATTAATAGTGAAACAGTGATGGTTCATGTTCGTAATTTAAGAGAAAAAATAGAAATTAATCCTAAAAAACCACAATATTTAAAAGTTGTTTGGGGTGTTGGATATAAAATTGATAAATAATAGGAGGAAACATGAAAAATAAAAACAGATTACTTAAAATACTTTTATTTTCTGTATTGATTATTGCCTCATTAGTCACTTATTTAAGTTATGGGGTAAAAGAAAAAACGACTTCGACTAAACTTGATTTTGATAATAATCGAAGTAGAATTACCGAAATACTTACAAGTAAAAGTATTTTATTAGATATGAGAATTCAAAGAAGAAAAGGAAATTATGATTTACTTCATTATTATGTTAAAGGTGATGATATTGATCAACTAAATGTTTATGGTGATTATTCTTTAAAAGATGTTTTTAATGACTATATTTATGAGTTAGATGATGAAAATAATCGTGATACAAAAGGAATCAAATATTATGTTTATGATAAAACAGACGAAAAAATCTTTTTCACAAATTCTAAAAAGAATTTAAAAAAAGCATTTGAAACTCAGGATAAAAAAGTATTAAATGACTATCAATGGTATACAACCATTGATTATGATGAAAATGGAAATGTTTCTCTTGAAGGAAATCAAACCAGCGATTGGGAAGGATCCTTCTACAATACTTCCTTTGATCAACTTTTTAAAAATAATTATTTAGATGAAGGTAATAGTGATATTATTAATCAAATAACCATCAATAATCCAACAAACATTAAAGTATTAATTGCGATACCTAAAAAATTACCAACAAATTGTTATTTAGAACAATTATGTTCTAAACAAGGATCCATTTCTGATGTTTTAATAACCTATGTCTTTATCATTGTTGCAGCTCTTGTCATTTTTATGTTATTTGTGCCAGTAAGAAAACTGATTGACATTGAGCCTTTTAAAACAGTTGTTAAAGTTAAATTATTCTTTATGTTCTTTATTTATATTATTTTAATTGCAATGTGGCTTGCTGTCATGACAGAAGTATTAAGGGCCTCTTGGCAAGGAACTTTTGCTTGGATGCTAAGAGAAAGAGGAATGGCTGGTGCCGGTGTTGCGATTGAACCGATTATCAATGTAGGTGGTTGGTTTGTTTTCTATGCCATGATTATGTATTTTATCTTTTATATCAAATCTATTCTTGTTTTTGGTAAAGACTTTATTAAAGAACATACGCTTGTTTGTAGTGCTTATCACTATTTTAAAGATGAAATTAAAAGCTTAACACAATTTGATTTAAAGAATCAAAAAGGAAATATCATTCTTAAAATAGGTTTAATCAGTGGTATTTATATTGAAGGAATTTTATTATTTGTTTATTTTTTTATGGGAATTATAGGAAATCTTTATTATATTAGTCCACGTATTTATCTTATTTTTACATGTTTTGTTTCTTTGGTTTGTGCCATCATTACTATGTTGATTTCTAAAAAGCTACTTTCAAAAGTAAGCAATGATTATCAAGTTCTTTTACAATCAGCCAATCATTTAGCTCAAGGTGAATTTAATGATAAAATCAATCAAGATCTTGGTTTATTTAATTCACTTAAAGATGAACTTAATTGTATCAATGATGGTTTTAAAGATGCGGTAAGTAAAGAAGTCGCATCACAAAAGATGAAAACAGAATTGATTAGTAATGTTTCTCATGATTTAAAAACACCTTTAACATCTATTATTTCTTATATTGATTTATTAAAAAATGAAGATTTATCAAAAGAACAACAAGATGAATATATTGATATTTTAGATCGTAATACTAAAAGATTAAAAACACTTATTGAAGATCTATTTGAAGTATCTAAAGTCAATAGTGGTAATATCCAATTAAATCCTATAGATTTAGATATTCATGCCTTATTACAACAAGTTCTCTTTGAATATCAAGAACAATTCGAACATCATCATTTAAATCTAAAAAATGATTATGAAAATAAAAAAATCATTTGTCATTTAGACAGTGAAAAAACTTATCGTGTTTTAGAAAATTTATGTCAAAATATCTGTAAATACGCTTTAGAACATACACGAGTTTATTTACAAATCGTTGAAACGAATCAACAAGTTATTGTCGTTTTCAAAAATATTTCAGCACATGAAATATCTAATCCAGGTGATTTAACAGAAAGATTTGTACAAGGAGATGCTTCACGTAAAAGTGAAGGTTCTGGTTTAGGACTTGCTATCTGTAAAAGCTTTGTGGAGGTTCAAGGTGGAACTTTTGAAGTGAATGTAGATGGTGATCTCTTTAAGACAACAATTATCTTTCCTAAGAAAATAGAAAATGATTAAAAAGGTTATTCCCTGGATCTTACTCTTTCTCCTTCTTCTTATGATCAATACAGAAATGATTTTTATGATTTATGAAACTATCTCATTTTTGAGATAGTTTTTCATATTTTGAAAAAAATATGATTTAAAAATGACGTAAAATCAAGGGGTTTGGGCGATTAAATGTTACTAAATGTACACAATTAGTAACAAATTAGTAACAAAAAATTAAGCTTTTATTTTATTAATTTCTACGAATAATTTGTTAATAACTGTATCAGTATAAGTATCAAAAGTAATATCTTTCATTTTGTGTCCTAGCACTCTTTTTCTACTAAAAACATCAACATTATTCAATTGACAAAGAGTAGTGAAAGTAACTCTTGTATCATGTATAGTATGTTTCATATTTAAGTTTGTTAAGTATTCTAAAAAGCAAATATTATTGAAGCTTACATAGCTGCGGTCTATCAGTCTTTTATTTTCACATAATAGTAATTCTATTACATAATCTTTTATGGAATCATGTATTGGAACAACTCTATTTTTACCTGCTTGCGTTTTTGATCCTGTATAGAAATACGAAACTTTTCTTTCGATTCCATCATCGTTACAAATTTCATCTATATGTATATCATTTCTATCGATATTGAGTAATTCGTTTGCACGTAAACCGCTATAAATATAAATAAGCACAATCTTAGCCATATCAGTGTTTTCTTCTCTTAAGCATTGAATTTCATCATATGAGAAAGCATAATGCTTTTTGCTATCTTCGTCTTTTCCACAATTAATAAATTCAGTATAGTCATCATCACGATTGATATATTTATGAACAACAGCATATTTGAATATCTTTGTACAAAGCACTTTCATATGTACTTTCGTACCTTTTCCACATTTATCATTATCAAAAACATATTGAAGATCTTGTAATGTAATAGTAGTTATTTTTCTATCATATATTTGTTTAAAATGTTTGATCCATGAATTATACCCTGAACGAGAGGAGTCTGATAGTAAAGAAAATTCTTCTTCGTCTAAAATATCAAAGATTTCTTTGAATGTTGGAACTTTACTATCATGTCTTTCCATGACTTTATTAAATATATCAGGAGATAATTCTTTTGCTTCGTCATCATTTATTTGTTTATTAACAGTTAAATGATAAAGTGATAGGGCATTTAAAGCTTCAAGTTCAGTTTCAAAAGTACCAATAGTTAATTGTTTCTTCTTGCCTGTAACAAGATCATAATCTTCGCTTGTAATTTTGGCACAGTAGGGCTTTCTACGTTTTCCTGATAGTTTTACCACTGTACCACTATTATTCGGTCTACGCTTATATGTGACTTTTCTAGCCATAATAAAAACACGTCCTTTCAATTATATTTGCCTTGAACGTGCTCTATGTGGTAAAATTGAGTACGTAAAAGGACTTTTGAGATGGTTCTTTTTATTAAGGTATTGGTAGTACCTTATTTTTACTCTCCTGTTGGTAGCAGGGGAGTTTTTTATTTTTCTAATGATTTATTCATCATCCTCGATAATTTTGTTTTCAATTGATAATGAATTTATAAATACTTCGATATTATTAGAATTCTCAACATTCTTAACTAATAAATTAACGTGGAGTGTATTATCGTAATGAATTTCTTCAAACATATCGTATGATTCTAATCTAAAATCTAAAGAGAGTTCACCGCTTATTTGTTCAGACACATCATAAAAAACATATAAATTGATCTTAATTGATTGTTTTCTTCCTATGACAGTAGACCAATTTTCATGAAATCGATGAATTGTTTTATCAGAAATTTCTTCAAACTTGACACCATTACAATCATCATGGAAGAAGGATGTTAGTTTTATGTAACATTCCCCGTCTCCTAAATTATTAATTATGATAGGAAAAAGTTTTTTATTTGATGAAGCATTATAGCAGTTTCCTATTTTAATTTTATATAATCCATCGCAATCTTCTTTATCAAAATCTATTTTGCATATTATTGGATGATCGTGGACATGTTCTTTGTCTAATAATACTGTTAAGAAAGGCATATATTGTATTGCTAAATCCTTTTTTCTTTGTTTTGCTTGTTTTGCTATAGTTATATATACACCTGTTAACGTGGCTCCTCCAGCAATTATTGAACCAAAGAAAGAAATCCATGTGTTTTTGTTGGAATCATTAATGAAACCCAGACCCCAAGGGTTTGGGGCTTCAACAATAAGGTTAACTGCAAAAGGAATAATGAATACAATTACTACGATAATAATTGTTACAACAAATACAATTTTCAGTAGATTAATGAGAAATTTTATGGGTGATTTTTTACGTTTTTCTTTATCCATCTATATTCCTCCTTTACGGGTTAATTTTATAAATATTAAAATTTTTTATTTGATATTTTCTACATTGACTACGTAGTTTCCTCGACTTGGTCTATAAAAATTATCTTGTTTTATTAGAGAGTCACAATGAATTGCAATTTCTTGACTGTGTTTTATAGAATGTTTATTCTTATACTCGAATACAATATAAATATTAAAACAGTCATAGTTCTCTATGCTTTTTTTGATACTATCGTTAATGAAATCATCATTTAATGGTACTTCAAGTTCTACTTTAACTTTACATCCTTTTGGAATTATAGTAGTTAATTTTTCGGGGTTGATTGAATTAATAAGTTCGTACTTTGTAGCGTTTCTTTCACCATCTTTAGGAAACTGAATGTAAATATTTCTGATACATAAATCGAATATTTCGGTTGAATTTAAATTAAAAGCATACAAAGGAATTAATAGAAAGTCGGGAGAATTAATTCCATCGAAATTATAGTAAATACTATCAATTGTTGTTAATTTTTCGAATAAACTTTTTTTAGTCTCCTTATTTGTGTATGATAAGTCAAATATAGGAAATGGAAAATCTTCCTTATCTAATAGCTCCATTTGTCTTTGGTTCATATTTTGTCGTTCTTGCTCTTCGTGTTTAATTGTCCAATAAACGCCACCTAAAGTTAAGACGCCACCAGCAAGGGTAGATAGAGCTGTTATCCACTCACCAACTGTACCTGGAAAATCAATAGGTACTAAATAGTAGAAGAATGAACATATACCTAAAATTGATAATGCTGTTATGCATACTATTCCAAACATTTCTATAATAAATTTTTTAATGTCCACTTTATACACCTCCTAAATAAATGTTTTCAATATGTAATTTCCATCCCATAAAATAACATTACTTTTTTGTGCCAGTTCAAGAGCATTATTTGTATAAGTGTTATTAGTGGCAACAATTGCAACGTTGCATTTGTAGTATTGCAAAGCACCTAAAACTTCTTGTACTGCATTTATTCCTATGGGTTTAGAATAAAATTTACATTGTATGGCATATTTGATATTGTCTCTTGTTGCTATGATATCGGCACCGTAATCATTAGATTTAGGTGTTAGTTCAGTTTCATAACCATTTTTCTTTAATAAATCAGCAAGAAAATATTCAAATTCTATACCAGTTTTTATGCTTTTGAATTCTTGATAATTGGATGTATTGTAAATACTACTTAATATTTCATATTCTTCATTGGGTTCATATTCAAATCGAAAATAAAAATTATCAGTAACTTCTAAAACATGATTGTGATAGAAGATAGCATTATTTTTTAATAAAGTATCAATAGCATAATTAATTTGATAATCATTAATAGTTATTAGATCCTTTAATTGTTTAGATACTTCTTCTAACGTATTAGGATTATCTCGCAACCATTCATAGATATAATCAATATTTTTCATAGGTGTATGAATGGTAAATATATAGTTTGAAGATACTGTATTAGTTTTTGATAAAGGATCAACAGGTTTTAATTCAATATTTTCATAATAATCATTTGGAACAAATGTTCTATATACTTCTCGTGGCTTGGAATCATATTGAGGTCCAATTATTTCATCAGCTTCTAACTGATCAATAAATCTACAAGCTTTGTTATAACCAATCATGAATTCTCTTTGAAGTAATGAAGAACTTGCTTTTTGGTTTTGTAAAACGTATTCACAACACAATTTATAATCATCTAAATCATCTTTATTTAGAATAGGCTCATGCTTAGGAAAAGAATCACGAATGTTTGTATTTTGATTATCATAGTTTTCTTCTAAATAATTTGAAACGTATTCATTTAAATCATCAATTTCTTGATAAGAAACTTCCTCTTTATCATAAGATAAATTTTTCTTTTTTTTATATTTTTTTAAAAGACTATGAAATTTGTTGCTTAACGCTGAAGATATATCTGAAATAATTTTTTTCCACAGTACGACTGCATTTCTAATAATTATAATTCCAATAGTCGATAAGAGAAAAGCAGTGAATAAATTAATAAAAGTGATTCCATTTTTCAATATATCTTGTAATCCACCTATTACGCCTATAATTAGAGTAAGAATACCAATGATAACAAAAATTATATAACAAATAATTGAAATTAATTGGATGATTATCACAATATTAAACCTCCCTTTTTAATTGATTTATACATACTTAGTATGATAAAATTCAAATTGTAAAAAGGCTTTTGGTTAGGCTTTTTTTACTAGTGATATTGGCGTATCACTTTAAGATTAAGCAATAGTATTTATAGTTTTCTATTGCTTGACACTCTAGTTGGCGCTAGAGTGTTTTTTTGTTGCATAAATACTAAATTGGTTAATATTTCATCACAACGATAAAGTGCAATTTCTTTATTTGAAGGATAGTGGGCTCTTTCAAATAAAATTTGGGCTTCTTGCTGAGAAACACAAAAGTTTTGTTTTACTCCATGCCAAGATTTTATACTACCTATACTGATATAAAATTGTAAAAGGAATGTTGGAGCTAATAATTCCGAAGCGAATGCATTTGCTTCTTTTTCTAATATTTCATGTTTATGATCAGGCAAGTGCATTAAATCTTCATCAAGCTCTAAGTGACCACATATAATATGGCCTAGTTCATGTGCAAGGGTAAATCGTTGTCTCTCTTCTGTTAAAATAGTGTCATTGTAAATTATTAAATATTTTCCATTGATTTTATGTGTTACGGCATCTTTAGTTTGTAATTCATCTGATATTTTATCAATGGAGCATTTTTTTTTATTAGCGAGTCTACTGTAATTCATAAAAGCAATTCTGCCTTTAAATAATTGCATCATTATTCCTGCTGGAGAAACAGGAATAAATGCAAATTTACAAGAGAGAAGAGTATCTATAGCTAATTTTCTTACTTCGAAATATCTAGGTTCTTCAGGTACAAGATTATTTGTCACTCTCATTAAATGCCTCCTTGAATGCGACTGATAATAAATCAATCATTTTATCTAAATCTTCATCTGTCATATTATCAGAAGCTCTTCTGATAGCACGAATAGTTTTTTCTTTTTTGGATTCAACAATTGATGAATCATTTTTTTCTCTAATTAAATCTTCTACATTTACATGAAAATAGTCAGCTAAAAGTTGCATTTTATCTGGTCTAGGAAAATTTATACCATGATACCAACCAGATACAGTTGTTAAACTGATATTTAAGTCTCTAGAAATATCTGTTTGCGTTTTACTGTTTATTTTCATATATTTTAACAAATTGTTTTGAAAAATATTTCTTACGTCATCACTCATTTTTTATTCACCACCTACTATTATATTACTCTTTAAAAGTAGTTAAAGCAACAAAAAGTGAAAAAAACTACGTTTTAAAAGTTGACACTACGGTTTAAAAGTAGTATTGTATAAACAGGAGGTGAGATAAATGCCAAGCGAAGAAGGGGTTCAAATTCGTATTTCATTAGAAGCAGCTAGAGTGAATGCTGAATTATTACAAAAAGATGCTGCTAAACTTATTGGTATTTCATTAAAAACATTACAAAATTATGAGAATGGTAAAACAAAACCAAATTGGGATACTTTAATTAAAATGTCAAATATTTATAATATTCCTATTGGAATGTTAAATTGTAGGTATTAATTTTTTTACCTATAACTACGGTTTAAAAGTAGTAACTCATTTAAATAATTACTGATCATCCAGGAGCCAATCTCAACTCCTGAACAAATAAAAAAGTCATATAAATCATAAAGATGGTCCTAATATTGTGAAACTAATCATTTTAAATAACACGAGGTTGGTTCCTTGATGGTCAGTAGTAGGAAGGAGAAACAAATTATGACTAAAGCAAAACAGGTTGAAGTTATTAAACAGAGAATTGATTTTGAAAAAGATTTTCTTGATGAACAAATCAAACGTAGAAACAAAGCAAGAAAAGAGTTTGAAGAATGTACACCCAAAGAATACAAAGAAAAGAAATTAAATCTTGATACATGTTACACAGCTGTTTCTAAACAGTACATGTATATAAGTGGCGTTCTTGATGTTGCACATATTTTAGGACTTATTTCAAATGATAAATACGGGAAATTGTGTAAGCAAGTATTTGATGGCGTTTTTAGCTAGAAAGGAGGGAAATAGCATGGCATATCAATTACAACTAGTACTGTTGGATAGTAAGAAACTTTCATTGGAGATAGCAAAAAGTAATAGTTCAGTTACAGCTTTTTCAAAGAAATGTGGAGTACACCGCCAAACTATTGCTGAAATCATCAATAGAGGGGTCAGCTGTAGATTCTTAACAGCTTATAAAATTGCAAAAGGTTTAAATTTAGAAGTTGAAGATCTTGTATTAAAGGAGGGATAGCTCATGGATGAAAATAACATTTCAGTTGAAGAGGTTATGAAGATTACTCATAAGAGTAGAGAATTCATTATCAATGCAATTCAACAAGGATGCTTTCCAGGAAGTGTTGCGATAGCTAACAAAAGAAGAAACGTACACATTCCAAGAAAAGCATTTGAGGACTACATGAATAAGTTCAGCAGAAGTCCTAGTGAGCAATTGATTATTGCATTGCTTAATTCTTTAAATGAAAAAAGTGCCCTTGAAAAAAGGACACACAACATAGCACATAAATTATAAACAAATTCGGGAGGAATTGCAAATATGAGATTAACTCAAAAAGCACAAATTACCCTTTTGGGGGGATTTGTTGCAGCACTTATATTAAGTGGTATTGGTTTTGCTCAAGCAAAATCAGTAGAAGCCAAATATGAAGAACAATCTAAACAAATTGAGCTATATAAGAGTGAACTTAATGATGCTCAAGGTCAACTTCAAGAATACACAAAGTACAAAGCTATGTATGAATGTATCCAGGTAGAAAGAAATCAACTACAAGAACAAGTTGATGAACTTTCTAAATGAAAAGCACTTGGCCAGTTTACCATAACGTACTATTGGCCAGGAGAAGACATCTACGGAAGTTTAACTTCTACAGGTGTAATTGCACAGGAAGGTAAAACCATTGCGGTAGATCCTTCAATCATTCCTTATGGTTCTACAGTTTTGATAGATGGAAAAGAATATCTAGCTCAAGACTGCGGAGGAGCTATCAAAGGAAACAAAATTGATATCTTTAGTGAATATCCAAAACAAGAAAGATATCAAGTAGAAATATACATCAAAAGGGAGAAATAAAAATGGATAAGTTTCTAGAAAGTATTATTCAAGCCGCTAAAGATGCGGGTGCAAAAGATATTGAAGTAGTAAAAATCAGTGGAAAGGATTTAACTTTTGGGCCTGAAGAAAAGCCTAAATTGAACATTATCAGATTGCTTTCAACAGCTCACTATGATGAAGATGGCAATCTTATTATTGAAATGGATGCAGGATTAGGAATTAGCGGAAGTGATTTCTTAAGTGAAGCATACGGTATTTCAGAAAAACAAGTAAAGGATATTTATGAATCAGCAATAAATGAGTTCGAAAAATGTACAGGTACATTAATAAAACTTATTGAAAATAAAATTGAAGAAAGAGACAAAGGGGAAAGTAAAGATGTCAGTGAAGATTAATGCATTGGAGTTAGAAAACGTTAAAAGAATCAAAGCAGTTAAGATTGATCCAACACAAAATGGATTGACTATTATTGGTGGGGACAATAACCAAGGTAAGACTTCGGTACTTGACAGTATCGCATGGGCTTTAGGTGGAGATAAAAATAAGCCCAGCAACGCTACAAGAGAAGGCTCAACTATTCCACCAGTTTTAAAAGTTACATTAAGCAATGGAATTATCGTTGAAAGAAAAGGAAAGAACAGTTCTTTAAAAGTTACTGATCTTAGCGGTAAGAAAGCAGGACAAAACTTGTTGAATTCTTTTATTGAACAGCTTGCGTTGGATTTACCAAAATTCATGAATAAATCCAACAAAGAAAAAGCAGATGTTCTTTTAAATATTATTGGAGTTGGAGAACAATTAGCTGTTTATCAAAAACAAGAAAATGAGCTTTATCAGGAAAGATTGACAGTAGGTCGTATTGCTGATCAAAAAGCTAAGTTTGCTAAGGAACAACCGTTCTTTGAAGATGCACCTAAGGATTTGGTAAGTCCTCAAGACCTAATCAATCAGCAACAGGCTATTCTTGCTCAAAATGGTGAGAACCAAAGAAAAAGAGAAAAGGTTACTCAATATGAGTATCAGGTCAAAACCTTAACGGATGAAGTAGCACGCTATGAACAAATGCTAAATCAAAAGAAAGAGGAATTGAACAAGGCTACATATGATTTAAGCGTGGCCAAAACAGATGCTTTAGATTTATTGGATCAATCAACTGATGAACTAGAAAAGAACCTAGCTGAAATTGAAGAAACAAATCGCAAGGTTAGAGCAAATCTTGATAAGGAAAAAGCTGAAGAAGAAGCAAAAGGCTATAAGTCACAATATGACAACCTTACAAATCAAATTGAAGATGTACGTAAACAAAAATATGACTTATTGAACAATGCGGATTTACCATTGCCTGAATTAAGTATTGAAGATAATGAATTGACTTACAAAGGAAAGAAATGGGACAGCATGAGCGGAAGTGACCAATTAAGAGTTTCTACTGCTATCGTTCGTAAATTAAATCCTGATTGCGGTTTTGTCTTATTAGACAAGCTAGAACAAATGGATTTAAGAACTCTAACAGAGTTCAATGCATGGCTTGAACAAGAAGGACTGCAAGCTATTGCAACAAGAGTATCTACTGGTGATGAATGTTCAGTGATTATTGAAGATGGCTATGTAAAAGAAAATGTTACTTCTCAGCCCGTTCAACCAGTAAGTGAAAACACAACACCAACATGGAAAGCAGGTGAATTCTAATGGATTTTGAAATTACTGAAGGAGTAATAAACGGAGCACAAAAAGTTGTTTTCTATGGTCCTGAAGGAATTGGTAAAACAACTTTTGCAATGAAATTTCCAGATCCTTTATTTATTGATACTGAAGGATCTACTAAAAAATATGATGTAAGAAGATTACCAAAGCCAACGAGCTGGCAAATGCTGATTGCGGAAGTTCAATCAGTCATTCAAAAAAGAAACTGTAAAACACTAGTTATCGATACTGCCGACTGGGCGGAAAGATTATGTACGGAAGCTATCTGTGCAAAACATGGTAAATCAGGTGTAGAAGAATTTGGATATGGTACAGGTTATACCTATATTGCTGAAGAATGGGGAAGATTTCTTAATCTTCTCCAAGATGTCGTAGATGTGGCCAATATCAATGTTCTTTTAACGGCTCATGCGACTATTCGTAAATTTGAACAGCCTAATGAAATGGGTGCTTACGATCGCTATGAATTAAAGCTTGGAAAGAAAACAACAGCACAAACTGCACCTCTTACAAAAGAGTGGGCAGACATGGTCTTATTTGCAAACTACAAAACATTCAGCGTGGCTGTAGATGATAAAGGTAAAAAGCATAAGGCACAAGGTGGTCAACGTGTCATGTATACATCACATCACCCTTGCTGGGACGCAAAGAATAGGGATGGATTACCTGAAGAACTGCCACTTGATTTTGGAGCAATCGCTCATTTATTTGCTCACCAATTAAATGAGAATGTTGCACCTGCACCAGTAGTAAACACTACACCTGTTATGAATACTGTTCCTCCAGTTTCTCGAGAAGAACCAAAAGTTGAGGAAATCAAAGTAGATAAGGAATTACAAACAGGTGGAATTCAAGAAGCAGCACCTACTGTAAATGCAGCTTCAATACAACAAACTGTACAAAGTACGATTCCAAAACCATTGAGGGATTTAATGGATCAAAATCTTGTAACTGAAGAAGAAGTTAGAAAAGCGGTCAGCTTCAAAGGATATTATCCTGAAGATACACCAATTGATAATTATGATCCAAACTTTATCAATGGAGTATTAATAGGTGCTTGGCCACAAGTATTAAAAATTATTAACGAAAATATCAGAGCGTTTTAGGAGGATGATTAAATGGATGCATATAACAACGGGATGAATAACGGAATGATGGAAGGTCATGAATTAGGATGGGATGATACCATCCAAGAAGAAAGTGAGTTCATTATCTTACCTGCAGGTGATTATGACTTTACTGTAAAAAGTTATGAAAGAGGAAGATTCAACGGCTCTGAAAAGATGTCGGCCTGTAATCAAGCAATCGTAAGTATTGCTATCAACTATAACGGTAAAGAAGTCATCATTAAACATAGATTATTACTTCATACAAAAGTTGAAAGAATCTTAAGTGAATTCTTTAGAGGGATTGGACAAAAGAAAAAAGATGAACCATTAAAGATGAACTGGACAATGGTTCCTGGTTCAACAGGACGCTGTAAGATTGGTACAAGAACTTACAATGGCAATGAATACAATGAAATCAAAAAATTCTATCCAAAAGATGAAATGCCAGTTACACCACAAGCAACACCTAACTATAATCCAGGACAATTCTAATGCAGTTAAGATCTTATCAACAAGAGGCACATGATTCTATATTTGAAGAATGGAACAAGGGAGTTCAAAAGACTCTCCTTGTTTTGCCTACTGGTTGTGGAAAAACAATCGTCTTTGCTGAGGTTGCCAAAGACTGCGTAAAAATTGGGGATAGAGTTCTTATTATGGCACATAGAGGGGAACTGCTTGAACAGGCAAGTGACAAGATTGCTAAATCAACAGGACTTAAATGTGCTATGGAAAAAGCAAAAGAAACATGTATTGGAAGCTGGTTCAGGATTGTTGTTGGTTCGGTACAAACATTACAAAGAACCAAGAGATTAGAACAGTTTCCAAAAGATTATTTTGACACGATCATTATTGATGAAGCACATCATTGTTTAAGTGATGGTTATCAAAGAGTATTGGAATATTTTGACAGCGCTAAAGTATTAGGTGTAACGGCTACACCTGATAGAGGAGATATGAAAAATTTAGGAAGCTTCTTTGAAAGTCTGGCTTATCAGTATACACTTCCAAAAGCTATCAAAGAAGGGTATCTAACACCTATAAAGGCACTTACGTTACCGCTAAAGATGGATTTGTCCGGGGTCGGAGTTCAGTCTGGTGACTTCAAGGTAAGTGATATAGGAACTGCGTTAGATCCTTATCTTGAACAAATAGCAAAGGAAATGAAAAAGTATTGTAAAGATAGAAAGACAGTTGTTTTTCTTCCTTTAGTCAAAACTTCTCAAAAGTTCAGAGATATTTTAAATGCTAATGGTTTTAAGGCTGCAGAAGTCAACGGAGACAGTAAAGATCGAGCAGAAATATTAAAAGATTTTGAAAATGACAAATATAACATCTTATGTAATTCAATGCTGTTAACCGAAGGATGGGATTGCCCTAGTGTTGACTGCATTATCGTTTTGCGACCAACGAAAGTGAGAAGCTTATACTCACAAATGGTCGGTCGTGGTACTCGTCTATGTGAAGGCAAGGACCACCTGTTACTACTAGATTTTTTATGGCATACGGAACGCCATGAATTATGTCATCCAGCCAACTTGATTTGTGAAAATGATGAAGTGGCCAAACAGATGACAAAGAATTTAGAAGATAAAGCAAATGCATCACTTCCTGAAGATGTACTTGAAGCAATAGATATAGAAGATGCTGAAAAAGAAGCTCAAAGTGATGTCATTGCTCAAAGAGAGGAATCACTTGCTAAACAGCTTGCTGAAATGCGTAAAAGAAAGAGAAAACTCGTTGATCCATTACAGTTTGAAATGAGCATTATGGACCAAGACTTACAAAGTTATACACCATCATTTGGATGGGAAATGGCACCAGCAAGTGAAAAACAAATAAAGGCATTGGAAAAATATGGAATCTATCCTGACAGTGTCGACAATGCTGGAAAAGCAACTTTGCTGTTAGACAGATTGCATAAAAGACAAGAAGAAGGATTGGCTACACCTAAACAAATTAGGTTGTTAGAAAACAAAGGATTCAAACAAGTTGGAACATGGTCTTTTGAATCGGCTAGAAAATTAATTAATAGAATAGCTGCTTCAGGCTGGAGAGTTCCTAATGGAATAGATCCCGCAACATATAAAGAAGGAGATTAAGAGTGGAGTATACAACTGATTTATTAGAAATACTGAATAATATTGATCCTTCTCTTCTTGATTATCAGGAATGGTGCTGTGTTGGAATGGCACTTAAATTTGAAGGATATACCGCTAGTGACTGGGATTCATGGAGTCAACGTGATTCTAAAAGATACCATAAAAATGAATGTTACAGAAAATGGGATTCTTTTACTGGTTCTGGTGTAACGGGTGGAACCATAGTTCAGTATGCTAAAAATCAGGGATGGGTTCCACCAATGATAAACCAAGAAAGTGGCCATGAGCTTGATTGGGATGATGTTATTGAAAAAGATGAACAGGTCATTATCGATAAGAACTGGATAGAAGGCAAAGAGGTAAGAGAGCCTGATAATTGGAATCCAGTAAATGAACTGATTACTTATTTGGAAATCCTGTTTGACTCTACTGAAAATGTTGGTTATGTCACTAAGACATGGCTTAAGGATGAAAAGCATTTACCTACTCAGGGATGTTGGGACAGGACTGCAGGAAAGCTCATACAACAGTTAAATAAATGTGATGGCGATATTGGGGCTGTTTTAGGCGATTACAACAAAGAAGCGGGTGCATGGATACGATTTAACCCGTTAGATGGAAAAGGTTGTAAGAACTCAAATGTAACGGATTTTAAATATGCTCTTGTAGAAAGTGATTCAATGCCAATAGCTGAACAAAATGCAGTATTGAGAGAATTGGAATTGCCGATAGCATGTTTAGTTTATTCAGGTGGCAAAAGTCTTCATGCAATCGTAAGAATTGAAGCAAATGATATGAGGGAATATCGTAAACGTGTTGATTACCTCTATAACATCTGTAAAAAGAACGGTCTTGATGTCGATACACAAAATAGAAATCCTTCACGTCTATCAAGAATGCCAGGTGTTATCAGAAATGGCCATAAACAGTTTCTTGTTGACACCAATATTGGTAAGGAGTCATGGGATGAATGGTACGAATGGATTGAAAGTATCAATGATGATTTACCTGATCCTGAATCGTTGGACGCTTGCTGGGATGATATGCCACAACTTGCATCACCATTGATTGATGGAGTTTTAAGACAAGGTCATAAGATGCTGATTGCTGGACCATCAAAAGCTGGTAAGTCGTTTACACTTATTGAATTGTGTATTGCTATTGCTGAAGGAAAGAAGTGGTTGAACTGGCAATGTGCACAAGGAAAAACATTATATGTCAATTTGGAGCTTGATAGACCATCATGCTTGCACAGGTTCAAGGATGTTTATAATGCACTCGGTATTAAGCCAAATAACCTTTCTAATATCGATATTTGGAATTTAAGGGGTAAATCTATTCCTATGGATAAACTCGCTCCTAAATTGATTAGAAGGGCATCTAAGAAAGACTACATAGCTGTAGTCATAGATCCAATCTATAAAGTTATTACTGGTGATGAAAACAGTGCGGACCAGATGGCCAACTTCTGTAACCAGTTCGACAAGATCTGTAATGAATTAGGTACATCCGTTATTTACTGCCATCACCATTCTAAAGGTTCACAAGGCGGAAAAAGAAGTATGGACCGTGCCAGTGGTTCAGGAGTATTTGCACGTGATCCTGATGCATTGCTTGATTTGATTGAATTGGATCTAAATGAAACACATTACAAACAGTTGAGAAATATGAATGCTTGCAGATGCTGCGTTGACTATCTAAGAGCAAACAGACCTGAATTGTTGAATGAACTTTCACAAGATGATGTTCTTTCTCAAAGTATCATGATTGATTTCTGTAAAAGCAAACTTGGTCATGATTACTACAAAGAACTGGATACGCTTGTAAATGAAGCAAGGGACAAAGCTACATCAATTACTGCATGGAGAATTGAAGGAACGTTGAGAGAGTTCTCTAAGTTTCCACCAGTAAATCTTTATTTTGAATATCCAGTACATGTCGTTGATCAAGACGGAGTTCTTCAAGATATTGATCCTGATGATGTCAAACCTCAATGGCAAAAGGCCAAAGAAAAGAGACAGGAACAGGCTGAAAAAAATAAAAACAAGAAAGTAAATCAGTTTGAAATTGAGTTCTCAAACATTGAAATAGAAGGTAGAGAAGTACCTGCAGAAGAGCTTGCAGAGAAGTTAAATACAGCTCCCAAAACATTACTTGGATGGCTAGGAAAAGGTAAAAAAAGGAATGAAGATTTAGCTGAAAATTTTGAAGCTTTCTATGGTGAAGATGGCAAAAGATACATCAAAAGAAAGGATGATTAAAGGGTGCGACGAACCATGGTGTATCGCACGGTCGCATGGGTGGGTGCGACGGACCTATATATATAAATATATATAAATATTTGGTCGCACCCCCTCTAACGCGGAGGTAAGAGTCGTGCGACAGCTTACGCACGACGACTACTCACCCCGCACGCTAGAGGGCACCAAACCTAGAGCACCCTAGTTAAAAAATGGAGAAAAACAAAAAAAGAAAAATTGAATTTTTTATGCCTATGATTCCACCTACAACAACTGCTCAACAGCACAAGGTAAACATGGGTACTAAAAAGTTTTATGATCCACCAGAACTTAAAACTGCAAAGGAAAAACTCAAAGCTCATTTGATACCGCATATTCCTGATAAGCCTTTTGATGGGCCTTTAAGATTAATTGTCAGGTGGTGCTTTCCAATTGCTGGTAAACATCATGATGGAGAGTACAAACATACCAAGCCTGATACGGATGATCTAAACAAGGCATTGAAAGACATCATGGAGAAGTTGGGGTTCTATGTGAATGATTCCAGAGTGGCCAGTGAGCTGATTGAAAAGTTCTGGGCGGAAATACCAGGTATATATATTCGATTGGAGGAATTGGAATGATTAAAACAACTAACATCAATGAGTACATCTCATTACAGGTTCTTAAAAATTATTGTTACTCTCATGATGAGTGTAAAGATTGTAAGCTTGATCCCGTTTGTAGATGTATGAGTAAAGCACCCAGTGAGTGGAATTTAGAACATAGTCCAGTAAATGAAGGTGATTCCAAATGAGAAAAGAAGATATTGCAAAGCCAGTAGATCGTAAGAAATGTCCAACCTGTAAATACTACAATCCAAACAAGAAACGTTGCTCATTGAGAATGTGCAAAGATCAACCGAGTTTGTTTGATTACATTGGGAATAGGTTTTAGTAAAAATGGATGAAGTTGATTTTTATTTAAAAGATTTGGAAAGCAAATTTAAGAAAATTGATAAAAGTAAATACTATCTTTCTTATAGCGGTGGAAAAGATAGTCATTTCTTATATTGGTTTATCAAAGAGTATTTACATGATGATGAAATTGAAATTGTATCAGTTAATACGTACATGGAGCACCAAGAAATTTTAAAACGTATGTTAGAAAATGCTGATCGTATTTTATTACCATCAATGAAACCATTTGAAATAAAGAAAAAGTATGGCAGTCCATGTTTCTCAAAAATACAAGATGAATATATTTCACGGTATCAAAATGGATGTAGAACGGATTCGTTAATGATGCATGTTCATGGATATGTATTTACTGGTAAGAATGAAATTAAATATAATACGCTCTTCAAATTGAATAAAACAGCAAAAGAGTTATTGCTATCTAACAAACTACATAAGGTATCTCCAAAATGCTGTACATTTTTAAAAAAGAGGCCTTTCAAAGAATATGAGAAAATTAGTGGTAAAAAAGCTATTTTGGGCGTTAGAGGAGGGGAGAGCAACATGAGAAAATCTCAATACAAAAGTTGCTTTACAAAAGATAAAAAATTCACCCCTTTGCATGATTTAAGTGATGAGCTATTAGAAAAAATCTATAAGAAGTTTAACATTGAAATACCACAAATTTATGATCATGTTTCGAGAACTGGATGCATGGGATGCCCTTATAGGAGCTGGAAAGGTGAAACAAAAAAGGAACTAGATTTATTAGCTGATGCAAAAAGAAAGTTTGTAATTGAATACTTTAAAGAGTCTTATGATGTACTTGGTATCGATTATAAGCATAAGCAAGAACAGTTGGAATTGAAATAAAGAAGATTAAGAAAGGTTAAGGAATTATGAAAATCAAGGAACAAGTTAAAGAATTGGGGTG
>ERZ857922.1557-NODE-1557-length-27374-cov-6.404773_pt1 | contig 27374 bp, 24 predicted proteins | sample MGYA00519579_ERZ857922 | MGnify/ENA primary metagenome ERZ857922 (study PRJEB31778, sample SAMEA3449375) | human gut metagenome | biome: human gut; feature: human-associated habitat; material: faeces | place: United Kingdom | collected 2010/2012 ... | reverse complement strand
GAATTGGTCTGGTAGAACGACTTGGGGCCCACCTTGAAACGCAGCCCCTCCATCTGTTCGAGGATATGGTCCTTGCCGCGGTAGAGTACGGGCGTAAGGTCTGCCAGCGAGTCGTTCCACTTGGTGTTGATCACGTAGAAGAGCGACGTGATCTGAGGAAAACGTTCCGCGACGTGGCTCATCAGCGCTTCGATGCGGGGCGTGTCCTCTTCGCCGAATACGACGATGGCCATGACCTCGCCCGTCGAGGCGGTGCGGACGATGAGGTTGCGCATCAGCCCCGCGTGCTCGCGGATGTTGTGGAACGAATAGCTGTGTTCGAGCGCGAAGCGCTTGATCTCGTTGCGCAGCGCGTTCGACGGCTCGGGCTGCAACCAGCACTTTTCGATGTCGAGCACCTTGTCGAAGAGGTTGGGGATATGGAATCCCAGCGCGGGGCCGGCGTCGATGTCGCCTCCGGCGGCGATCTCCTCGTAGGTCATCCAGCGGCGCGGTGCGAAGGTGAATTCCAGCTTGTTGCGGTAGAACTGCGTCTCGGCCGAGGCGAGGCAGGGGCGGATTTCGGGCAACTCGATCTTGCCGATGCGGGCGAGCTGGTCGCGCACCTGCTCGGCCTTGAAGCGGAGCTGTTCGGCGTAGGGAAGGTTCTGCCATTTGCATCCTCCGCAGACGCCGAAATGGGCGCAGAAGGGCTCGACCCGCAGCGGCGAGCGGTGCACGTAGCGTACGACCGTCCCCTCCATGAAGCGGCGGCGACGGTTGCGGATCTGCACGTCGACCAAGTCGCCCGGCACGGTCATCGGGACGAAGACCACCTGATCCTGCCAGCGTCCCATCGCCTTGCCTTCGGCGGCGAGCGTCGTAATTTCCAACCCTTCGATGAGGGGATAATTCTGTTTCCTGCGAGCCATAGCTTTTCCCTTTACGCCCGCAAAAATACAATAAAATCCGTGATTATCCGCTTCGAAGTCCCGACGGTCGAAGATTCCCGTTGCTGCGCAGCGGCGCAAACGCTTCCGACTGCCGCCTCGGCGACCGTGGAACGAGGTTCGGAAGGGGTGTCGGCTACTCCTGTTTCGTGCGATCGGCCTTGCGGCGGCGTGCCCGTTCGCGCCAGCCGCCCGCCCAGAAGCCCAGCAGGAAGGGAACCCCGACGAGCGCCGCGACCAGCAGGACGATCCAGAACACCACCTTGCCTACGAGCGCCGGCAGTGCGGCCAGCGTTTTGGCGATCGCGTCGTCGGCGGCCTGCTGCGCCTGCGCGACGAGCGCTTCGCGTTCGGCCGAAACGTAGTGTTGCAGCGCCATGCGCTGGCGGTCGATGTCGGCGAAGGCGTTGTCGACGCCGGCGTTGAAAGTCGCCATGGCTTCGGCGAGCGCTGCGTTGAGTTCGGCGGCCACCTCGCGCGAGACGCCCGGCAGATCCTCGGCTACGGCCGTCAGACGGTTGAAGTCGCGTTCGAGCGAATCGAGCTGCATGGCCAGCCGGTCGCGCAGGCTGTCCTGGCGGATGCGGAGCGAAAGGAGGTCGCCCGTCCAGTCGATCGCGTTGGTCGTCTGCTGCGTCACGCCGCCGATGCGGTCGCCCATGTCGGCCATCACTTCGGCGATGGTTCCCACCGGATAGAGCGCTTCGATGCCGTGGGCACGCAGGAAATCGACCCACGGCAGCATCGTGCGGTCGGGTTGCACCTCGTCGCCGGGTGCCGGCAGGGGTTGTGCGGCGACGAACTGCCGCATCAGCTCGTAGCGCTCGGGTGTCAGCAGGTCGGAAGCCAGGTGTCGGGCCTTGCGGTGGAGGCGCGATGCGGTGCGCCGCGCCAGCGGCGAACCCGCACCGAAAAGCAGCGAGTCGGGCCGTGCGGCGAAGAGCGAATCCATGTTGCGGTAGAGCATCCACGTGTCGAGCAGGGCCAGTTCGGGCGCCTGCTGCATGGCGGCGTCGACGGCGGCGCGCGTCGTGCGCAGTTTCCACCGGATCGTACGGCGTTGGAGCTCGGCGTCGTCGCTGTCGGCGGCGATCGAGTCGGCGGCGGCCGTCACCTCGTCGGAGGCTTCGTAATAGAAACCGCGCGTGAGGAGCCGCATGCGTGTCTCCTCTTTCGAGAGCGGTTCGCCGCCCGTATCGACCGAGAATTTCAGCAGCGAGCACCCTGTCAGCAGCGTCAGCGCCGCGAGGATCGCGGCGGCTTCAAACGGGCGGATTCGTATTCCGTTCATCATGTCGTGTACAGTTTTATGCCGTGAAGGACGACCGCAGTCGGCGCCTCCTTTGACAAAGATACGAATAAGCGAGGGCAATGTCAAATTTATTTGCACATTGCCGAGCGGGAGTATCTTCGGCGGAGCCAAAGAACGAATAAGCCGAGGGCAATGTCAAATTTATTTGCACATTGCCGAGCGGGAGTGTCTTCGGCGGAGCCGAAACGGCGTCTCTCCGCCGGTTCGCGCAACTTCCGCGCCGGAATCGCCGCGACCGGACGCATGAGCGGGACACCCGTTTTTCGCAGGTTTTTGCCCTTCCCGCTTGCGGGTCTTGATTAAGATTCCTACCTTTGAGTTAAAATTTACGGGTTATGGCATATTTTCAGGTCGAAGGCGGGCACCGCCTTCACGGCGAGATCACCCCGCAGGGGGCCAAGAACGAAGCGTTGCAGATCCTCTGCGCCACGCTGCTGACGCCCCGGCGGGTCGTCGTGCACAACGTGCCCCGGATTCTGGACGTCATGCAGCTCATCGATCTGCTGCGGGCGATGGGGGTCGAGGTGGAGCAGCTGGCGGACGACACCTATGCGTTCTGCGCCCGCGAGATCGACCTCGACTACCTGCTGACCGAGGATTACCGCCGCCGCTGCGCACGGCTGCGCGGCTCGGTCATGCTCATCGGGCCGCTGCTGGCACGCTTCGGCGTGGGGTACGTCCCCAAGCCGGGCGGCGACAAAATCGGGCGGCGGCGACTGGACACCCATTTCATCGGTTTCCAGAAACTGGGAGCCAAGTTCGATTTCGACGCCGCCGAGGAGTTCTTCTCGGTCGACGGCAAGGAGTTGCGCGGCTGCTACATGCTGCTCGACGAGGCGTCGGTGACGGGTACGGCCAACATCGTCATGGCCGCCGTCATGGCCAGGGGGACGACGACGATCTACAACGCTGCCTGCGAGCCCTACGTGCAGCAGTTGTGCCGGATGCTCAACCGCATGGGCGCACGCATATCGGGTATCGCTTCGAACCTGCTTACGATCGAAGGGGTCGAGGCGCTCGACGGAACGGAACACACGCTGCTGCCCGACATGATCGAGGTGGGGTCGTTCATCGGCATGGCGGCCATGACGCAGTCGGAGTTGCGCATCAGGGACGTTTCGTACGCCGATCTGGGGATCATCCCTGCGCAGTTCGCCCGCATGGGCATCCGCTTCGAGCAGCAGGGCGACGATATCTATATCCCGCAGCAGGACCATTACGGCATCGAGTCGTTCATCGACGGTTCGATCATGACCATCGCCGACGCGCCGTGGCCCGGGCTGACGCCCGACCTGCTGTCGATCTTCCTGGTGGTGGCCACGCAGGCCAAGGGCTCGGTGCTCATCCACCAGAAGATGTTCGAGAGCCGCCTGTTCTTCGTCGACAAGCTCATCGACATGGGGGCGCAGGTGATCCTGTGCGACCCGCACCGTGCGACGGTCATCGGCCACGACCACCGCATCCGCCTGCGCGCCACGCGCATGACGTCGCCCGATATCCGCGCCGGCGTGGCGCTGTTGATCGCCGCGATGAGCGCCGAGGGACGCAGTACGATCCAGAACATCGACCAGATCGACCGCGGCTATTGCAATATCGACGGCCGGCTCAACGCGCTGGGCGCCCGCATCACCCGCTGCGAGGAGTGCGGGTAGTATCCCGATGGTTGGGATGTCTTCGGAAAGCCCTGCTTTTTGTCGGTGGGGCCAAACATAAATGAGTCCGCTGCGATCGTCGGGGAAGGAATATAGGCGTCCTCGCAGACGATCGGACGGACGAGAACCGAACTACCTTGCGGAAAAAAAGCCCCTCCCTTTGTCAAAGGGAGGGGACAGAGGGGAGGGAATGTAAATACTTAAACATAAGTCTGCTGCGACCGGGCGAAAAGCATAGAGATGTCTTCAAAGGCGGTACGGCGGACGAGAACCAATTTAACGACTTATGTTTCTGGAAAATGCCAGTCAGAAGGGGTGGATAGAGGTGATCTGCGGGTCGATGTTCTCGGGCAAGACCGAGGAGCTGATCCGCCGCCTGCGCCGCGCCCAGTTCGCCAACCTGCGGGTGGAGATTTTCAAACCCTGCGTCGATACGCGCTACTCCGACGAGGAGGTGGTGTCGCACGACGCCCACGCCATCCGGTCGACGCCGGTCGAATCGGCTCAGAATATCCTGCTGCTGACCTCCGACGTCGACGTGGTGGGGATCGACGAAGCGCAGTTCTTCGACGAGGGGATCGTCGACGTGTGCCGGGCGTTGGCCGACAGCGGCGTGCGGGTGATCGCCGCGGGACTGGATATGGACTATACGGGCAAACCGTTCGGTCCGATGCCGGCGCTCATGGCCACGGCGGAGTACGTCACGAAGGTGCACGCAATCTGCGTGCGGTGCGGCAATCTGGCGCACCATTCGCACCGCCTGACGGCCGACGAGAAGCAGGTGATGCTGGGCGCGCAGGACTCTTACGAACCGATCTGTCGCCACTGCTTCGCCCGGCTTCGCGCAGGGAAGGAGTGACCGTTTCGGTGACGAGCGGGCGGTCGTCGCATTCCCTGCGACGGCCGCCCGCTCTTTCGTGAGTGTATTACAGCGCTTTGAGCGCAGCGATGAAGCCGGGGAACGCTGTCCAGAGGTTTTCGGTTTTGAGCCACAGCTCGCGCGCCTGCGCCTGGGGCGTGGGCCGCTCGCTTTCGATGTCGCGCAGGTAGGCGTCGTCGGCCGGATGGCTGTCGGCGGTGAACTCCTTATAATAAGGTGCGAAGTGGTTGCGCAGCCGGATCGCCTCGCCGGCGGGCAGCGACCCGTGGCGCCGATACTCCGACCAGAGCGTCAGCAGCGGCTTTTCGGGGTATTTGTCCGAGACGTCGTTGATGACCTCGTCGAAGGCGTCGTAGTCGGCCAGCGCCACGTAGTCGAAGGCCAGCAGCCATGTCGCTTCCTCGTGGTCTTCGGGGTCGAGGTCGAGCAGGAATTCCAGCATGGCGGCCGAGAGTTCGAAGTCGTCGATCAGGAAGTGGTCGACGGCCGAACGGTAGAGGAGGTGCAGCGCCGCCTGCGTATTGGGATGCTCCCATTCGAGGATCACCTCCTCGTTGTCGGGAATCAGATCGGCGAGGTGCTGGAAGGCGTGGAAACGGAGGTTGCAGGCTTCGTCCACCGCACCGCGCCGCTGCGCTTCGTCCGACAGGCGGAGGGTGCGGGAGAAATCGTAGTCGCCCCGTCCTTCGATCCGGAATGTCTGGTCGGGGGTGGGGTTAAGGATTGCTTCGGCCATTGCGGCGGAGTTTTAACAGAATGAAACAAAGGACGACTGCGGTCGCGGCTCCTGCCAGAGCGTAGGCTGCCGGACGGTTCTCCATGCCGAAGAACTGGCCCGAAACGAAGACGAACGACGCGCAGATGAAGGTCATGAACACGGCAGGCAGCAATGCGACGAAATAGTTGCGCTTCGCGGCGAAGAGCCATACGACGACGGCCCACAGCACGATCGTGGCGAGCGTCTGGTTGGTCCATGCGAAATAACGCCACACGACGGTGAAATCGACCCGCGTGATGAGGTAGCCGGCGACGAAGAGCGGCAGGGCGATGGCGAAACGCTTCCACTGCGTGCGCTGTTCGATGCGGAAGATGTCGGCGACGATCAGCCGTGCCGAACGGAAGGCCGTGTCGCCCGATGTGATCGGGGCCGCGACGACGCCCAACAGCGCCAGAATACCGCCCGCGATGCCCAGCGTGGTGTTCGAGATGATGTTGACGGCCCATGCCGCACTGTTGCCGTTTGCGGCCAGTGCCTCGGCCAGCGCATGCGCCCCGCCGAAAAAGGCCATGGCGACGGCGGCCCAGATGAGGGCGATGATGCTTTCGGAGATCATCGCGCCGAAGAAGACCGAGTGGCACTCGCGCTCGTTACGCACGCAGCGGGCCATCAGCGGCGACTGCGTGGCGTGAAAGCCCGAAATGGCGCCGCACGCGATGGTGATGAAGAGCGTCGGGACGATCGGCACGGAGTGCGGGTCGAGCTGTGCGTTGGTCAGCGTCGTCAGTTCGGGGATCCGGTAGGGGCCGAAGAGCAGCACGCCCAGCAGTGCGAGCGCCATGAGGATGAGGGCCACGCCGAAGATCGGATAGATCTTGCCGATGATCTTGTCGATGGGCAGCAGCGTGGCGACGAAGTAGTAGGCCAGAATCAGCCAGACCCACACCGTGTGCGGCACCGAAGGCACCATGCCGCTGAGGATGTCGGCGGGACTGAGCAGGAAGACCGCACCGACGAGTACGAGCAGCACGACCGAGAAGAGGCGCATGAATTGCCGCATTCCGGTGCCCAGGTAACGTCCTGCCACTTCGGGGATGCTCAGGCCGTCGTTGCGCACGAGCATGACGCCCGACAGGAAGTCGTGCATCGCACCCATGAAGATGCCGCCCAGCGTGATCCACAGAAAAGCCACGGGACCGAACGCCGCTCCCAGAATCGCGCCGAAGATCGGACCCGTACCGGCGATGTTGAGCAACTGGATCAGAAAGACCCGCCAGCGCGGCATGGGCACGTAGTCTACGCCGTCGAAGAGCGTTTCGCTCGGTACGCTGCGGGCCGGATCGATCGCTGCGACCCGTTCCAGATAGCGGCCGTAGGTGAAATAGGCGATGACGAGCGCCGTGAGACAGACGAGGAAAGTTAGCATCGGCGATAAAAATTTCTTGCGAAAATAGCGAAAAAATAATAAAAAGTACTATCTTTGCACCCGAATTCAGAAATGAATCGCCGAAATAGCTCAGCGGTAGAGCACTTCACTCGTAATGAAGGGGTCCCGAGTTCAAATCTCGGTTTCGGCTCTAATAATCAAGAGATTACAGTTTTTGTAATCTCTTTTTTTATGCCGTTCGGCGAGGAAAAACAAGGCTGAAATAGCCTTTTTAAGGCTCCGATTTCCCATAAACTTCCCATTGAACTTCCCATAGAGAAGTCTGCCAACCTCCTGCATCAACTTGATGCAACGCAATGACATTCAAAGCAATACTACGCAAAGATGTAATTTATAAAAACTGCACATCTCCCCTCTGTATTCAATTTCTTCATGACGGTCGTAAAAAAACCATCGGTTTAGGCATATCCGTAGCCCGTAAATACTGGAATGCAGAGGCTCAAAAAGTAACGACCGACTGCCCCGACAGAGACAATATCCAGTTTCAGATAACAGCCAAGATCAAGGAATACAACAAGAAAATCCAGCGGCTGGAAGCGTTGGATATTCCCGTGAATTTCGATACGCTGTTCGATGCGAAACCTACTCGTTCAGTCGGAATTACAATCGAGGACGGTTTCAAAGCAGAAATCGAACGGTTGGAATCGCTCGGCAAAATCAACTCAGCCACCAAGCACAAATACGCCCTGCAAGTGCTGGACGGCTACAAATCGGTCAAAACCGCATTGGAAGCAATCGACCTCGATTATCTGAAAGGCCTGGAATTGTACCTGCGCCAACGGGGGAACAAGGACAACAGCATCGCTACACGGTTCGCTATCTTCAAAGCTATCTACAACAAGGCAGTTAAAGAGGGCAAGGTCGCTGTAAAACAGAATCCGTTCACATTATTCCAAGTAGGCAGTTTGTGGGCTAAAACGCGCAAACGGGCAATCGACAAGGACGACATTCAACGGCTGATCGACCTCGAAATTGCGGATGGCCATACGACCGAATATCGACGCCTCGCCAAAGATTTATTCTTATTCTCCTATTTCACGGCAGGGATGAATTTCGGCGATATTGCGCGGCTGCGTTATAAGGACATCGTGAAAGGCCGTGTGAGCTACTCCCGCCATAAAACGCAGAAATTACTGTCCTTTCAACTCGTACCGAACGCCTTGCAGATTCTCGAAAGGTACGGTACGGCAGGACACGGAGAAGATTATATCTTCCCTATCCTCAATCGCCATGAACACACCACCCCACAGCAGATTTTCAATCGCCTGCATAAGGTTTTGCGAAAAGTCAATCGAGAACTGAAAGTGTTGGGAGAAATGATTGGATTGGAAATGCCTTTAACGACCTACGTTGCCCGTCATACCTACGCGACAGTCTTGAAGCGGTCAGGAGTAAGCGTAGCCTTGATTTCCGAATCGCTGGGACACTCTGATCTATCCACCACACAGATTTACTTGGATTCGTTCGAGAACAGTCAGATCGATGCGGCTATGGCTCATCTGTTATAGGCGTTTGGAGGTCGGCGGCCAATATGGAAACCGACCTCCCTTTTCCTATCGACACATCGATCCATCATCGCCCGAGACATTGAATAAGCGTGTCGATAATCGACTGCTCTTGCGTCATACTCCCTTTTGAAGGATGTGTAATCAATTGTATCTGTTCGGCCGTCAGTCGGTTGATTCTATCTTCCATCTGGTCGTAAAATGCCGTTGGGTCTGCGGCCTCTCGTCCTTGGTCAATGATGTAATTGATGAAATATTTTTTAGCAAGGAATGTTTCCTCGAATTTTTCTTGTGCGGCCTTGTACCATTTGATACTCCGTTGATACCACGAGGCATTCTCAAACGCCTTTGGCAATCTGCCCTCTTTCAGACTCTTCACGAAATCCCGCGGTTTGAGGGAGTTCTTTCCAAAACACCATAAAGAAATAGTCGAAAGCGGATAGTTCTTACGCTGCAATTCCTGAGCAAACTCGAACACTTCGTTATCTTTTATGTCGAGCGTCATTGCAGGTGCGGCCATATAGTCCGAACCTTTCCAAGCGGTAGCGCATATGTTCATTTCAGCGATGAGTGCCGCAATCGACATTTCTGCATTCAGCGGCTCGCAAATTACGAGGTCATTTAAATCCAGCCCCAGCATCTTATAGGCTATCAAACGATGCTGACCATCCAGCACGGCATAATAATTTTCGGTCTGTTCGTCTGGAATATCATTTCCATCCAGATCGGTCAAGTGCCCTCCCGAAAGGTAGACATCCTCACCCTTAACTACGGTGATGGGCGACAACTGCCCGTACTCTTTGATGGATTTCTCTTTGTCTGCCAAAATCTTTTCGTTGATTCGACGGTTGCCCTTGACGAATGCGAACTGGCGATTTTCGTTTTCTGCTACAATTTGAAACTTTTTCATAATTCCATGTGCAGGTTTACCTATACACCCACGAGGTATTAAGTCTATTATAAATTTTGTTGTTACAATAAGTAGGGTTTTCCTGTACCACCCACAAGGTTCTGATACTGCTATATTCTCGGCGTCGGGTCTGACTGGTGAGCTCTTGCCAGCTCGTCGGGCGGGCCAAGGATGACTTGGGCGAACTCCCATCCTCGTCCCACCGTGCGATTCGACCTTCGGCCTTTCGGTTCGGATATTCCCTCCCAACCGAGAAGAGGGGTGTATGTCAAGGAACCTATGTTCGCGATTGCATGGACAACTCTTGCGAAAATCATACATAAGCCGCTATGACATAGATTATTGTCGGATAGCAGAAAAATGTATTGTTTCTGCTACCCCTTATTTGTAGGACAAAAAAGGACGGCTTGCGACCGTCCTTAATTCTCAAAACAGAGTGATTATTTCAATAGAAACCTCGTCCTATGGTATGCCATTCCTCGTCCTTGTATCGTTGCCAGATTCCTTTGATACTTTCGTCACTATCAAGAAATTTCTTATTATCCGTATATCGAAACATGTAAACAATGCGGGAGATCAACAGCATAAGGTTATAAGAAACTTTACTGGGTATTGAGCTGCGTTTGTCCTCCACTTTGAATTGTTCCAGAAACGGTAGCAGGCACGCAACAACAAAGGTGATTTTGTAGCAATCTTTCAAATTGATCGAGAAATCTCCCAAGCCGAACTTCACATCGCGAGACAGATTGGCAAAGAGTTTGGCAGAGTTTTCTGCCAGAATAGCACCCAACATCTGGATTGCTTCGTCAGATTCGATGGTTACTCCCTGTTCCCGTCCCCGCCAGATACGGATTCTGGCATCGGGATTGGCATGGAGATACTTGGCAAAGGCTCGGAACTGGTCGAATGCAGGGGCTGGGATCGCCATCACATTCTCGGTTTTCATCCGTGTCAGGTAATGGACAAAGAGCAGCGCGATCCAGAATTTATCAAGGTCGATATCCAATGCCTGCAACGACTGGACGACTGGTTCATTTGCCATGAACTGTTCTTTGGTAAAAGGAACTCTCGACATGTCCAACCGTCCGTCCCTATGCAGTACGATAAAATCACCCGTACAAGCAGTATCGACTTGATGTTCCGTTCCGTCTTCATCGATTTCATATGCAGGGAACATCCGATTCCCGATATGATGAACATATTTGTAAATATCCATAATGCAGATAGTTTAAGATTATTTCAAAGGTACGAAATTTCCTTAAAAATATTTGCTAAATTACTTGGATTTATGTTAAATATTTTATATCTTTGCACATCAATTCACAGATAAGGGTAATTCTTGTTTCTTCCATAGGAAATATGTTATAGGGCGGATAAGGGCAGCATCATTTGCTGTCCTTGTCTTTGGTCGATAGTCGCATATTTTTTGAGTACGAAATGAAGATTCCCTATAAAGAGAGTAATTCAGAATCAGAAAATATGTGGAGCAGAAAAATGCTGATTTACTCTCATTTTACAGATAGATTTCCCGCATATTTTTTGAGTGCGAAATGAATATTTCCTTTATAAATATAGTTTCAGAATTAAAAAATATGCGAGATATAAAGAGGTTTCAGATAAAGATATACAATTAACAATCAATTATTTATAACTATGAACACAAATCAAAATTGAGTTATCGACGCTCCCGCTGGGGCAACTTACTTGTCAGACTTTCTGACCGAGATTCCTGCAAACTGCCTGTTCAACAAGAAGCAGACGGGATGCGGAGCTACCGAGTTGGCTATCCGCAACTCCATTCCAACCATTATCGCCATGCCTTACGTGGCATTGGTGAAGAACAAGACCATCTACCGCAAGGACGATCTATCCGTGCTGGGCGTTTACGAGGGCATAACAGAACAGGAGATCATCGCCTATGCACAGAGCCATTCTCCATTGAAGATCGCCGTTACCTACGATTCCGTGCCACGAACCATTAAGGCATTGCAAAGTATCGGCATAGAACCTTATAAAGATACTTTCCTGCTGGTGGATGAATGACACGTACTGTTCAACTCCTATTCGTTCCGCCATACCGCCATTAAGAATTTACTTGCAGAAGCCGCTAAATTCGACAGGGCGACTTATATGACGGCTACTCCGATAGAACAGGAGTATGTTTTGGAGGAGTTGAAACACCTGCCTATTTGCGAAATCAACTGACCGCATCTAATGGAAGTCAACATCCGTTCCCGCCAAACATCCAAGCCTGCACAGTATATCGTCAAGGAGTGTCGCAAGGTGTTGGATAATCAACTACCTCATAACCTGCATATCTTCGTAAACAGCGTGGAGTTTATCGCAAAGGTAATCGACCTTGCAAAACTCACTCCCGAACAGGTTAAAGTGGTCTGTTCGGTTAGCGGGGACAATGGCGAGAACAACCAGCGCAAGTTGGGCAGGGAGTATCCCATCGGCCAGCCGTCAGACCCCGTGAAGAAGATAAACTTTTACACCTCGACCAGCTTTGAGGGTTGTGATATTTACGACGAGAACGGCGTTACATTCATCGTTAGCGACGGCAACAAGTCCCACACTTTGTTGGATATTTCGACCTTGTTCACGCAGATTTGCGGACGGTTACGGGATTCCAAGTATAAAGGTGAAATCGTACACGTCTATTCCACGACCAAGTACAGCCGAGAGGTGACATTGGATGAATTCGTGGCATCTACAAAGAAAGTGCTTGCAGAAGCGGTAGATTATGCCAAGGAAATAAACTCATTGAGTGAAACGGCACGAGAAAAGACCTTATCGAAAATCAAATATATCAACGAGCAGTATGTACGCATAGAGGATAATCGGCTGGTGGTGGATAAGAACCTTGCCAATATGGATATTGTGAATTTCAAGATATGCAGGCATATTTACAGAACCTATGTAAACCTCACGAGTGAATTAAAGAGGAGCGGCTATACGATAACCCGCCATACGTTCAGCGAGATTATGGAGAAGATAGAGGGCAAAGCCAATGCACGGGTTACGTTCAAGGAGCTGTTCGATGAATACCACCGTCTGAAAACAACCAAGCCATTCTTTTCGTTGGAGAGCCACGAGGATTTATGCGCTCAAATAGCGGTTAAATATCCGTTGGTGAAACAGGCTTACGACGAGTTGGGAACAGACAAGGTACAGGCATTAAAATACCATGTAGGCAATATTAAACGAGAGTTGATGAAACGCCAGCCTGCACCTACCGAATATAAGATCGTGAAGATGATAAATGCGACCTTTGCAAAGTTGACGCCCATTGCCAAGAGCAAGGTCAAAGCAGAATTGCAACGCATTTACGATGATTTGGGGATAAAGCAGAGAGCAAAGGCCGCAGACCTCAATAAATGATACGAGGTAAAGACTACCACGCCCAAAATCAACGGCAAGACAACGGCCTGCATGACCATTATTAGGGATAGGATGATTACCAAATAAAATACTGCAAATTTGGCATAAAAAACCTGACAAAGATTAGTCTTTGTCAGGCACATCCTAAATATTTTGGCACTTATTTTCTCTTTGACTCCCTTTGGGACAAAGCACTTGCCGCAATACTTTTGGTTCTTGCACTCGAACGTCCATCTTGTAATGCTTTTGAGGCTTTCGAGGCAACAGACTTTGAAGTAACTTTCTTAGCCATAGTTTCTTCATTTTAAGTTTAACAAAAGGATAGCGTTAATAGTTGAACTCGCGATTCATCGGTAGCTATCTCGATACCATACAATAAAGCATTGTCAAACGATATACCAAACAATTCTATCTGCCATTTTGACAGTTGATTAAAAAATTAACAATCAATTTGTATACTACCCACGAACAGATAGATAAATCAAAGCCCCCGCCCCTTGTCGAATGTAAAACTTAAAAATATGGACAGACAAACAAGGGCAAAACGCATTGCGGATTTGCATGTGTTTTATGGGCAGAACGAGGTGGTCGGGGAACTCATCCGTGCAGGCAAGATCGACGAGGAGTATACCTATCCTTTCGTCGATACCGAGGAGGAGGTTTTCGAATGGTGGCTGGTATCGCCTTACTTGGCACGGGAACTCAAAGAGCAGGGCGAGGTCATAATCGACGCACTCGGTTGCCATTGGTGGGGACGCACCACCAGCGGACAGGCTGTCTACATGGACGGCGTGATACAAAAGATTGCAGGAGAGTAAAACTCGGCCTGCATATCGATATAGTAAAAATGCAAATTACAGAGATTAGGGGCTTTGCAATTTCGAGAAGATTTTGCAACCCCTGATTTCTGTTTTTATGTTGGCGTAAGGTCGAGAATTAGATACAATGAATAATTGTAATACATCGTTTTCGACCTTATGTGCCTTTAACCTCGCAATAGTTTCCCTCAATTTACGAATATCAAAATTGTGATTCCATAAGCCATGCTATTGTACGGAAACTTTGTTTTAGAGAACTTTGCACAAGAAAAGCACAGCAAATTTCCATATAGAGTGTTCTGTCTTTCAGAAACATTTTCTATCTTTGTGTCGTTACCGAACAGGTAGCGGACATATTAGTAACGTGAAAGTGTTTCGCGTTTACTCTCAAATAGAAATCTGACAGTTTCAAAATTAGCACGGGAGTAAGCAAGACAGACACTCTTCATTTGTGTAGCTATATATCACCCGATATATACTGCCCAAGTGTGGGGATTTGCTTATTTGTGCTAAGGTTTTGTCAGAACCTCTATTTGGATAGGCGAACAACTCCACACTTTCTTTTTACCCATAACCCACCGCAGCAGGAGTTGATACGGTAAGAAATCTTACAAATTATGGATTTTAAGATCGGAGATGTTGTCAGACTAAAATCTGGTGGCTATGAAATGACAGTCGCTCAGTATCCATTCAAAACAATGGATGGTGTAGAACATCCAGAAAAAGTTGAATGCAAGTGGTTTAATGGGGATCACCATCTTAAACATGAAGTGTTCCATATCAACGAAATCGAAAAGCTATGAACTACTGGCGTGTGATTTAGAAATTTAAAACTCAAACTCATTATGAAAAAACTATTCTTATTTGCCGCAGTGATGTTTTCGAGTATTTTGTTTTCGGCCTGTTCCGAGGATGATAACAAAGAGAGCCAGACATCGCAAAAACTACTTAAACAGATAGAAGAGATAAGTGCGGATAAAACTATCTATTATGATTTCAGTTATGACGATCAGCAGCGCCTTGCAAAGGTTATCGTCGATGGTGATATTTGTTATTCCAATGGAGATTTTACTTATACTTATACAGACAATAGTGTCGGTGTTAAATTCAACAGCAGTTGCGGCGATGAATATAGTTATGACGCGGCTTTCGCTCTTGATCATAACGGTTATGTTACCGAATTCGATATTAATGGCAAGATCAACTGGCGATATGAATACGAAAACGGTTATGTGTCCAAAAAACAGAGTACAAGTGTTGTTAGTCCCCTTTTTTGGACTTATCGTTGGGAGAACGGTAATCTGATGGAACAACGTAACTCGTATTCTAATTCAACGACGTATACATACACTGATAAACCGAATAAGTTAAACATTAATTTGTTCGATGCGAAATTTGGGTTAGGCATCTTTGTACACGTCGGCTTTCTGGCCACCAATTTCAAAGGCTCCATCCCATCCAATTATCCAGCTTCGGCAGACAACAGTAACATATATTACGAATACGATGACGAAGGCTATCCCACACAGATAGTGGGCCCCAATGCCAATTATATATTGACCTACTATTAATCCGTCATCATTACAGAATAGACCTGTGCAGCGGGCTGTTCTGAAATTAGAGTTATTGACAAAAACTTAAAAATTCATCACTATGAAAAAGCTTTTCTTATTTGCCTTGTTTGCAACCTTGTGTTGCAGTTGCACAGAGAGCAATACGGATGAAAATACAGACCCGAACGGAGGTTCCAATTCTGGACAAACCACTCCGCCCGACCCCGATTCAGATGCAAAGGATGTGATTCATGTTCCTGAGGGAGGTATGCTTGCAGGGATTCTGAATGAATTGGGGCTGACGGAACCCTCGTCATTGAAATTATCTGGAACGTTGGGCGTATCTGACTTTACGACATTACGGAATATTCAGAGTTTGGAGCACCTCGATATTTCGAGAGTAAACCTTTCGGTTTTGCCAACGGAGGCGTTCTTGAAATGTACCAATATTAAGAGTGTCACCCTTCCCAACACGCTAACTGCAATTGGGACACAAGCTTTCTGTGGCTCCTCGTTGGTTTCAATTTCGATCCCCGCTGGGGTAAAAACAATTGGTAATGGAACCTTCAATCTTTGTACCTCCCTGCAAACCGTAACGTTCGAGAAAGGGTCGCAACTCAAAGCGTTTGAAAACAGTTCGGGGTGGGGTGGCGTCTTCCAGAGTTGTACGTCTCTAACCACTATTGAAATTCCAGCAAGTGTGGAGACGATTGGATATAATGCCTTCTGGTTCTGTACCTCCCTGCAAACCGTAACGTTCGAGAAAGGGTCACAACTCAAAACAATTAAAGGTAACGCCTTCGCGAATTGTACGGCATTGACCTCGATCGAGATACCAGCAAGTGTGGAGACGATTGAAGGGGGAGCCTTCGCTGGCTGTACCTCCCTGCAAACCGTAACATTCGAGAAAGGGTCGCAACTCAAAACGGTTGATGGCTTCGTTGGCTGTACCTCTCTAACCTCAATCAAGATACCCGCAAGTGTGGAGACGATTGAAGATAGCGCCTTCAAGGGGTGTTCCCTACTGGCAACTGTGACTTTCGAGAAAGGGTCGCAACTCAAAACGGTTGATGGCTTCTCGAATTGTACGGCATTGACAACTGTGGATATGTCTGCATGTACGCAAGTAACAAGGATTGAGTACCGTGCCTTTTACGAAGATTCCAAACTCCAATTGTTCAAAATCGGGACGAGGACACCACCGAGTTGTGGAGATGATGTATTTACGGGTATAAATTCCTACTCCGTTCTGAAAGTTCCTGCTGGATGTGTCGATGCATATAAAAAAGCAAAAGGCTGGAACGAATTTACAACGATTTCTGAATTGGACGAATAAAAACAATGATCCTCTCCTGCTGTGTTTCGACATGGCGGGAGAGGTTAAGTATAAAATATGTAATATGCATTGGCCAGAAAGACTATATGTAAATCAAAATTTAATAACTCTAATTGTCTGTTATGTAGGAGTAGCATACTCAGAATTGAACGATTTATGTCATCTGTCTTGTGCTTGTTGGTTTCTCTTTATGTTTGCTGCGTTTTCTGTAATAGTTACATTGTCATTTTACACTTACAATTATTGTCGAAATAAATGTGAGAAAAAACATAAATGATGAAACTATAATCAAAGGGCAGACTTGGATAAACGGTCTCTGTTTAATCGTTTTTCTAAGTCTGTCTTTTTTATATATTTTATTGCATATCTCATGAATTTTTCGTATATTTACATCATAATCAAACATTTAATAACAATTTAAATTTTAGCTAAAATGAAAAGAAAAACACCAAGCATCGATTGAAAAACAGGCACGGAGACGATCGACGATGTGCAAATATCGTATATCTCCAAAGGCGTATCTTATGATAATGACCACGGCATCTGTCTGTTTGTAGGGCGTAGAACAGACGATCCTACACCACGAGAGTTCACCTATATCTTTGAACTCGACATCGACCCTGCGAAAGATATGACCGTCTGTTTCCAGAAACGGGGTCGTTATATGGCAGGATTCTCCTATCTGCTGAATCCAAAGGCCGTAGAAGAGGGTTATCTCGCCATTGTATTGCCAAACATCGTAGATTTACCCAAGTCCAGCTGCAAACTCAATCTTTTCGAAGCACATATCAAGAGCGACACGGCCGTATTCGGCTATACATCGGTAGAGGGTAAACAGAAAGAGTTCCGTTTCCCGCTGACGGGTTTCAACGAGAAGTATTTGGAGCAGTTCATATAGAACCAAAAGGACAGACTTTGACAAGGGGTCTTAATATAGGCCGTTTGACAATGTTCGTCCTTGCTGTTTCCACAGAAACAAAAGCGACACAACAATTCTTAAAAGGGGAGAGCAGGGAAAGGGGAAAATTTTCCTGCGCGATTTTCTCGACAGACAACGAGGACAGACTTTGCAAAGGGGTCTTAAATATACCCCCTTTGCAATGTTTGTCCTCTGTTTTTTAGAAATAGATGAAGGGGTCGGCTAGCCTCTCACAATCAACTTAATTCATTCACAATTAAAATATTATGCACTTATGGAAATACACTTTACATTGGACTATGGGTAATCGAAAGGACAACATAGTGAAATTTAGAAACTTATAACACTTTTTATTCACTTGCAGGTGGTGGCAAAATTTCCCATAGACTTCCCATAACGAGTAGGATAAGACGATACAATGCCAATAAAGCGTTGATTTACTATTGTTTACGAAAATAGCTCAGCGGTAGAGCACTTCACTCGTAATGAAGGGGTCCCGAGTTCAAATCTCGGTTTCGGCTCGAAAATTCGAAGATGCCGCAAGGCGTCGAACGAAACGAAAACCGTCGCAAATCTTTTGCAGACGGTTTTTTCATGCGGATCGTCGCGCAAAGGACGACGGCGTTTCCGGATGGGCTCCTGCGGCGCCTTCGCCGCGCGCGGCGATCGCCTCGTAGAGGTTGTCCGGCTTCTCGCGCATATCTTCCGAAAGATCGTTTACCGCGGGGCGTTGTCCTCGTCGGCGCGTTCCGGCAGGATCGGTTTGACGCGGATTTCTTTGCAAATCCCATAAACGGCTGTATTTGCTTATCGTTCTGCGAATAGTCCGCAAAAGTTTCCGACGGTGACGGGTGCCGCTTAAAAGATGTAGATTCTGAACGGAATATCGGCGACTCGGCAGGGCTGGTGTGCAATATTATTTTGCATAGTGCAATATTGTGTTGTATTCTTAGTCGGGATCATTCATATTATACAATGTTATTTTGTATCAGTACAATGTTGTGTTGTATTGTCGGTCGGGCTTGTTTTGTGTGGTGCAATATTATATTTACTATTATCAAATACTATATTGTATTCTCGGTCGGGGAAAACGATAATGCCGGCGATGGAGTTTCGTCTGGCCGGGTGCTGAGGAATGGTCGGGTAATAGTAGGGACGGACAGATGTTTCCGGATACCTGCGGAATTCGTTTATTTCTCGATCCGGCTGTCGTAGTAGACCAGCCGTTCGTTGCAGACCTGCTCCACCACGTCGCGCAGCAGCTCGATCTTCGGCAGCAGGGCGTCGATGTCGGCCTTCGTGATCTCGGAATCGGGGTTGTAGCGCGATTCGATGTAGGCGCGTTGCAGCAGGTCGAACAGCTGTTTTTCCTCCGGCGTGTCACGGGGGAACGCCTTGAAAATCTCCGGTGTATGTTTCTTGGCCGCATTCATCAGCTCCGACAGATCGTGGCTCTTATGGCCGTAGAGAATAAAGGTTATAGGGATCGTCCGCAGGAAATTTTCGGCCGATTGGTGAAGATGGAATGAAGCCATATTATAATCACCATCTTCACAATAAAAAGTAACGCCTTTCAAAAATTGTTTTGCCCTCCCGAATTTATCGTCGTAATATTTCTGCGCTCGTTCCTTGATCTCCTTAAAATTGAGCTTCTTGCGCCGTGCCAGCTTATATGCTCCCGAATCGAAGAGAATTATTCCGTCGCGCTTGATCTCCGTCTCGAAGTAGTGGGCTTTCGACAGGGCATGGTTGAAGTCGTCGATACCGTAGTTGACGAACTGCGGATGGGTGTGGAACGGTCGGTTCTTGTTCTCGAAGAAGCGATCCTTGATCTTTTCGTACAACGAATACTCCACCGCTCCGATCGGCTTGCGCGTCACGATCGCGATGTCGTAATCGCTCATGTAGTAGGTCGGTGTGCCGAACTCGATGCGCTGGTCGTAGTCGACGTAGCTGTTCTTCGCATAGCTGCCGAACAGGATCACCATCTCGACCTGTTTGATCTGCTCGCGGATCAGGGCGACGAGTTGCTGCAAATCCCGTCGCTTGTCGGGCGGTAAAAACCGGGTGCTTCGTTTCATCATCACAAAATTATGAAAAATTCCGGCACGGCGTTTTGCAAATCCCATAAAAAAACAGCTATATTTGCTTATCGTCCTGCAAATAGTCTGCAAAAGTTTCCGACGGCGGCGGGTGCCGCTTAAAAGAGACGATGCAGATTATGAAACGGAATATCGACGACTCGGCATAGCCGACGGGCATAACTTATAAAGGGTACACAACTTATACCAATAGCGAACTTGGGACCCTCCTTTTAGGAGGTTGTTTAGCGCGGTATAATAGTTGTCAGTCCCGGTTATGTCCTGCCCGTTTATGGGTAGGACACAGCTGGGGCGCAGGACGGCTTCCGCGCAATGGGTTCCCAAGACCTGCTACTGGGGCTGTTAATGCGCCCCTTTTCTTTTTGCCTACATGCAATATTATTTTGCTATTATCAAATATTATATTGCATTATCGGCCGGAGGGGGCGATTCACGAATCTTTCGACCCCTTTTTTCCATGTCTACCTTTCAGGAACGTATCCTCGCTGCGTCCGGCAGCTCGTCGAGCACCGCGGACACCGACCCCGAACTCTACCGTTACCGCTCCGCCTCCTCGGAGGAGTACCTCGAATCCTGCAACTACCGTGTCTGGTCGACCGAACTGCCCGACCGGTTTCTCGTCTGGTGGATGTGCCCCGTCGGGCGCGACGAAGCCGAACAGCGCAGCCTCGAACGCGAGCTCCGCTCCGACGAGGAGTCGCCGCTCCATATCCCGTTGGAAATCTTCATGACGGCCTACTACGAGCGTTACGAGCGCGTCAAAGGGATGGCGTCGTTTCTCTCCGACGACTGTGCGGTCGGGCCGGAAGATGCTGCGGCCGCGGTGGAGGCGCAGTTGGCCGGCGATGCCGACTACCGTGCGCAGGCGTTCGCCTTCATCGAAGGGTTCGTTTGTTTTCAACAGTCGTTTTCTCGCCACGGCATAGCTCGCGCAAGCGCGGCTCTGCTCATTTGGCTTAACGAAAACGTTCTATAAATTTCTGGCGTTGTTGAGCTATGTCTTCACGCTGCGCATGATCGATGCGGCGGACGAACTGCGTCGGTTCGACCTTTTCGACGTCGAAGCCTACGACGAGGTGCTGGCGCAGGTGAACCGCGACCTTGCGGACGGAACGATTCCGTCTTTCGAGGCGCGTATCGTCTGAGCCGAAAGTTTTGGGCGGCGGCATCGCCTTGTTTCTTTTTCAAGTAAAAGTTTTAGGTTCGGCGATGTCGCTGCCTTTCTCATACGGTCCCCGCGATCCGTAACTGACGAGTACTGGTACGTCGCCTCCGCCGCACCGATCGTGCGGCGGAGTGGCGGGCGGGCGCTGCCGTCCCGCGCGGGATGCGGCGAGGTGCGGGAATCGATAATTGCGATCCGGCGACTTTTCGCCGGAAGGTCTGGTAATCTTACAATTCGTCGCCTCCGCCGCACGATCCGGTGCGGCGGAGCGGAGGGTGGGCGCTGCCGTCCAGCGCGGGATGCGGCGAGGTGCGGGAATCGATCCGCTTTTCTTCCGCACAGCCGGATCGAGTCGAGAAACGCCGTCGTTCGGGAAACCGTTGCGGCGCTTGCCCCGCGCGGGCCGAAGTCTCCGCCCGCGGAGGCCTGCCGCAGGAGTGTGCTCCGAGGCTTCGTCCCGCAGCGCATCGGGTAAGCAGCGGCGTTCTTCCACCCTTTCGGAATAAGGATCGGGGCGATCCTCGCGGCGGAAGCCTTTGTTTGCCGGCTTCCCGTTCGGGATGACGAACCCCAAACAGTCATTCCCTTCGGAATGACGAAATCTGATTTTAATTGCAAGCCCTCGTTTGCTTCTGCGCTCGTTCGTATCTTTGACTTCGTCTTAGATACTCCCGCTCGGCAATGTTCATTTTCATGCACGTTTTCTCGCCTCGGCAATTCGAACAAGTTCGATTGCGCTCGGCTTATCGAAAACGTTCAAATAAATTTGACATTGCCCTCGCTTATTCGTATCTTTGACTGCGTCTTAGATACTCCGTCTCGGCATAATCAAGCTTGCGCTTGCTTCTGCGCTCGACTTTTCGTATCTTTGTCCTCCAAACCCGACTCGGGCCGCCCGCGAAGCGTCGACGACGCCTCGGCGACGGACGCGGCCTCAGGGTCTCAAAAACGCCGTTCATGGGATTCAACGAGATAACGAACATTCTCTACCTGCTGTTGCAGGGGGTGGGGGTCGGCATCGCAGCCTCCATTACCGTAGGCCCCGTAGCCGTGCTCTGCATTCAGCGGACGCTGAGCAAGAGCCGTCGTTCGGGGTTCGCATCGGGGCTCGGTGTGGCCTGCGCCGATACGCTCATGGCGATCTTCGCCATGCTCTTCTCGTCGATCCTGCAACGGTCGATCGAGGCGAACAGGTTGATCCTAAGCGTCGTGAGCGGCATCATCGTGGTGATCGTGGGCGTCTACATCTTCCTGCAAAACCCCGTGACGCAGATCCGCCGCAACCGTGTGGGCAAGACGACGCTGTGGAGGGATTTCGCCTCGATGTTCGGCATCACGCTGACGAATTTCATCTACGTGATCCCCTACATCATGATCTTCTTCACGATGTTCAAGGTCTCGACGCTCGGCGTGACCGACGTGGGGAGCCTTTTCGGGGGATTGCTCACCATCGCGGGGTTCCTGGGCGGAGCCGTGACGTGGTGGTTCGCGCTGACCTTCCTGCTGAATCTGTTCCGGCACCGGTTTCGTCCGCGCCACATGCTGACGATCAACCATGTGGCGGGAATCGTCATCGCCGTGCTGGGTATCTATACCATTTTGTCGAATTTCATCCATGTCCTGCCCAATGTGCACTGACCGAGATACGAACAAGAAGATCGTCATCGCCATCGACGGTTTTTCATCATGCGGCAAATCGACCTTCGCCAAGGCCATCGCCCGCCGTCTGGGATATATTTTCATCGATACGGGGGCGATGTACCGCGCCGTGACGCTCTATGCGCTCGAACACGGGGCCATCCGTTCGGGAATGGTCGACGAGGAGGCCGTCGTGCGGCTGCTGCCGGACATCTGCATCGATTTCCGCTTCAATCCCGAACGCGGAGCCAGCGACATCTATGTCGACGGCGACCGCGTCGAGGGCAAGATCCGCACGATCGAGGTGAGCAACTGCGTGAGCGCCGTCAGTTCGATCTGCGAGGTGCGCGCCAAACTGGTGGCCATGCAGCAGCAGATGGGGCGCCGGCGGGGCGTGGTGATGGACGGCCGCGACATCGGTACGACGGTCTTTCCCGACGCCGAGCTGAAAATCTTCATGACGGCCCGGCCTTCGGTGCGGGCGCGCCGCCGCTACGACGAGCTGCGGGCCAAAGGCGACGAGGTCTCCTACGAGGAGATTCTGCAAAACGTCCTCTCGCGCGACAAGGCCGACATGACGCGGGCGATTTCGCCGCTGCGCAAGGCCGACGACGCCGTGGTGCTCGACAACAGTTGCATGACCGTCGCCGAGCAGATGGAGTGGTTCGAGAAGGAGTTCCGCCGCGCCATAGGCGACGGCCGGTAAGGTGGTTTTGGAGTAACCGGACATCGTTATGCGCGTGGAGATCGACGATAAATCGGGGTTCTGTTTCGGCGTCGTGCGGGCTATCGACAAGGCCGAACGGGCGCTGGCCGACTACGGTACGGTCTATTCGCTGGGCGACATCGTCCACAACCGGATCGAGGTGCAGCGGCTCGAAGGGTTGGGGCTGCACACGGTGACGCACGCCGATCTGGACGGTCTGGGGGGCCGGCGGCTCTTCATCCGCGCTCACGGCGAACCCCCTTCGACCTTCGCACGTGCCCGCGAGGCGGGCGTGGAGGTGATCGACGCGACATGTCCCGTGGTCGCGAAATTGCAGGAGCGGGTGGTGAAAGCGCATGCCGAAATGGCGGAGTCGGGCGGTCAGGTGGTGATTCTGGGCAAACGGGGGCACGCCGAGGTGGTGGGGCTCACGGGACAGGTGGCGGCGCCGACGCTGGTCGTCGAGCGGGAGGAGGATCTCGCGCAGGTCGATTTCACGCGGCCGGTTTACTTCCTGTCGCAGACGACGCAGAGCATCGCGCTATTCGAGCGGCTGGCCGACGAGATGCGCCGCCGCGCGGCCGATGCGTCGCAGGTGGTGGTGCACGACACGATCTGCCGGCAGGTCGCCAACCGCGAGGGACATTTGGCGGCTTTCGCTCGGCGGTTCGACGCGGTGATTTTCGTTTCGGGCCGCAAATCCTCCAACGGGAAGGTGCTCTGCGAGGTCTGCCGTGCCGCCAATGCACGCACCTATCAGGTCGAGGAGGCCGCCGAACTGCGGGCCGAATGGTTCGAGGGGGCCGAGTCGGTGGGGATCTGCGGCGCCACGTCGACGCCCCGCTGGCTGATGCAGCGGGTGGCCGACGCGATCGTCGCGGGGGCGTTCAGCACAGGCCGTACCTGAGCGCCGGATTGCACCGCCGCATCGCGTGCGGCGGATTTAGAGAAGGATTTCAACCAAATAACCGATCGATATGCATAGCTTCGTTCGTTCCGTAAAATATTTCGTACACCTCTGCGTTCTGTGTGCAGCGGTGATTCTGGTGATGCACCTGGCCGGTATGCTGGCCGTGGCGCCGGCGGAGCTGCCCGCGCTGCTCTTCGCCTCGTGGCGGGGATGGGTGCTCGCTGCGGCCGTCGTCCTCCTCTCGGCAGCCTATCCCTTTACGGGGTTCATCACGCGGCGTGTGGAGGGATTTCTCGACGACGACCGCGAACGGGTCGTGAACGCCTTTCGGGCCGAGGGGTTCGTACCGGCGGACGACGACGGCGAGGGCATGACCTTTCGGGCGGCCAGTCCGCTTCGGAGGCTGTGGCTGCACTTCGACGACGAGGTGCGCGTCGCCCAGTTCGGCCAGTGGATCGAACTGAGCGGTCAGCGGCGCACGGTAGCGCGCGTGGCACCCCGTCTCGAAGGCTACATCGCCGCTCATGCGCGAACGAAAGAATAGGATGCAATGAAACGAATCGCAAATTATCTCCTGACGGCGACCGCCCTGCTCGGTGCGGCCGCCCTGCTGACCTTTGCCGCGAAGAACGACTTCGGGTTGGCGCGCAACATGGAGACGTTGGTCAACATGATGCGCGAACTGTCGGTCTACTACGTCGACGAGGTCGACGCCGACCGTCTGATGACCGACGCCGCCGAAGGAATGGTGCGGCGGCTCGACCCCTATACGGTCTACATGCCCGAAGAGGAGATGACCGATTTCCAGTTCCTCACCACCGGCAAGTACGGCGGCGTGGGGGCGTTGATCCGCAAGAAGGGCGACGGCGTGGTCGTCGCACAGCCCTACAAGGGCTTCCCGGCCGACCGCGCCGGATTGCAGATCGGCGACCGCTTCGTCGAGATCGCGGGCAAGGACGCCCGCGGCATGACTACCGAACAGGTGAGCGCGCTGCTCAAAGGTACGCCCAACACCAACGTCACGATCAAGGTCGAGAAGCTGCTCACGGGCCAGGTCGAGGAGGTGAAGCTGCGCCGCGAGCGGATCGCCATTTCGGGCGTGGGCTACGCCGGCTTCGTGGCCGACAGCATCGGGTATATCCAGCACCGCGACTTTACGGAGGGGTGCTATGAGGATATGCGCGCCGCATTGGAGGGGTTGCAGAAGCAGGGGCTCAAAGCGCTCGTGCTCGACTACCGCAACAACGGCGGCGGCATCTTGCAGGAGGCCGTGAAGATCGTCTCGATGTTCGTGCCCAAGGGCACCGAGGTGGTGACGACCAAGGGGCGCACCGAGCATACGGTCTACCGTACGCAGCTCGACCCCGTCGCGCCGACGCTGCCGATCGTGGCGCTCGTGAACGACGGGACGGTTTCGGCCGCCGAGATCGTCACCGGCTCGTTGCAGGATCTGGACCGTGCGGTGCTCGTCGGCCAGCGCACCTTCGGCAAGGGACTGGTGCAGACGACGCGCCCGTTGGGCTACAACAGCTTCCTGAAAGTCACCACGGCCAAATACTACATCCCCTCGGGCCGCTGCATCCAGGCGATCGACTACTCGTCGCGCGACGAGAAGGGGGCCGTGAAGAGCGTGCCCGATTCGCTCGTGCGCGAGTTCCGCACGCGCGGCGGCCGCAAGGTCTACGACGGCGGCGGCATCATGCCCGACGAACGCATCGATCCCGAATACATCAGCCGTTTCGCCATGACGCTCTATGCCATGGGTTACGTCGACGATTTCGCCGACCTCTACTTCCGCGAGCACGGGATGCAGCGGATCGATCCGCGCACCTTCACCCTCACCGACGCCGATTACGAGCGCTTCGAGCAGTTCATGGCCGACAAGGAGGTCAAATACGAGTCGGACACGCGGCGGGCGCTCAACCGGATCAAGGAGGCGGCCAGGGCCGACCTCTACGAGGAGTCGCTCGCGGCGGAGATCGAGGCGATCGAGGCCGGCATCCGCGACGACAAGGCGACCAACCTGCAAACCTACAAACGCGAGATCATGGAGACGCTCAACGGCGCCGTCATCCTGCGTTACAGCTATGCGGAGGGGGTTACGGAGCATACGCTTACGGAGGACCGCGAGGTGCATCGCGCCGTCGCACTGCTCGACGACGGGAAGGAGTACGCCCGCATTCTGCACGAACAGGATACCGTCCGAAAATAAACCCGATTCCGCATGGCACGCCGGTCGTTGAAATACCTGCTCAACCGCTATACGCTCTCGTTCCGCAATCGGATCGTGGTGATCGCCGTGGGCATGGTCATCTGCCTGCTGTCGCTGGTCTACACCAACCGCATGGCGCACGACCTGCGCGAGAAGGAGCAGCACGACGTCGAGGTGTGGGCGCACGCCATGGAGCAGGCGAGCCGCGACGCCTTCGGCGGCTCGGTCAACGATCCGCTCATCAAGGGCATCCTCTCGAACCGCAACAACATCCCCTTCATCATCACCGACGAGCGGCTCAACGTCATCCAGTCGCATCTGGTGCCGCGCGAGGTGTTGGACCATCCCGACCGGCTGCGCCGCCAGATCGACCGCTTCACGGAGGAGAACCAGCCCAAGACGGTCAACTACTGGTGGGGTCCCGAACACCGGCACATCATCTTCTACGGCAAGTCGAAGCTGCTCAAAGGGCTCTACCTCTTCCCTTACGTGCAGCTGGGGGTCATCTTTTTCTTCATCTTCATCGGATACATCGCCTTCCGTTCGTCGAAGCAGGACGAACAGAACCGCGTGTGGATCGGTCTGGCGAAGGAGACGGCGCATCAGCTGGGAACGCCTACGTCGTCGCTGCTGGGGTGGATCGAGTATCTGCGCAGCCAGCCCGTCGATCAGGAGGCGGTCGAGGAGATGAACAAGGATCTGACGCATCTGCTGAAAATCGTCGACCGCTTCTCGAAGATCGGCTCCGAGACGGTACTCCAAAAGGCGACTGTTAACGAAGTGGTGGGCGAAGCGGTGATGTATTTCCGCAAGCGTATTCCGCGCAACGTCACGCTCGACTACAACGGGCTGGCCATCGCTCCGATCGAGGCCAACATCAATCCGGCGCTCTTCGAATGGGTGGTCGAGAACCTGATGAAAAATGCGCTCGACGCCCTGCAAGGACACGGGTCGATCGACGTGCGGCTCTCGATGGACGACCAAAACGTGATGATCGACGTGAAGGATACGGGCAAGGGCATTCCCAAAAGCAACTGGAAGCGGATTTTCGAGCCCGGCTTCACGACCAAGACGCGCGGCTGGGGGCTCGGACTGTCGCTCTCGCGCCGTATCATCGAGGAGTACCACAACGGTAAGATCGCCGTCGTGGAGTCGGAGCCGGGCAAGGGTACCATGATCCGCATTACGCTCAAACGCTTTTTCGACGCATGATCCGGCCGGACGATCTGTCGGTCGCCGCCGATTCGCTCGCGGCGAACGGAACGCCGGCCGGGCCGG
>ERZ857922.1556-NODE-1556-length-27389-cov-5.964879_pt1 | contig 27389 bp, 19 predicted proteins | sample MGYA00519579_ERZ857922 | MGnify/ENA primary metagenome ERZ857922 (study PRJEB31778, sample SAMEA3449375) | human gut metagenome | biome: human gut; feature: human-associated habitat; material: faeces | place: United Kingdom | collected 2010/2012 ... | reverse complement strand
ATCGCGCTCAGCCGCGAACTTTACGAGCTATGGTCGCGCGGATAACCTCCGGGGCCACACCGACGGGTGCTCTTTATTACAACAAGGATAAGATCGACCGGGGCGAGGGCCGTTTTCTGGCGGCGTTCAATACGCCGATGCAGGTCACGGACGAGCGATATTTCGACATTCCCTTACCATTTGATGAAAAACTCCCCCCCCCTGAATTATAGAGCTTTTAAGCCTCTGCTTTGTGCTCGTGACGTAGCGAACAACCCGCAACATTCCTGACGTTCCATACATCCCTGACAAATATCGAGATACTTGGTTTTCCAGTCCGATATGGATTTGCGGGCAAAGGGCCATAGCGCTTCTGGGAGAACGCACCGCGGCAGGTTGAAAATTGAGACGTCCATACGCCAGTCCCGCAGTTCCAAAACCGCCTGCGCGAGTTCGGCCTGATAATCCATCGGGTCGATCCAGACAGCTTCCCTGTTTTTGATCGTATAGCCCGTGTATTCCAATCCCATCAGCGAAATGAATTCGACGAACGGCAAGTTGCGATAGATAAAATCCGGCAGTTTCGGCAACCGGCGATAATTCATCCGGGTAATGACTACCCGCAATTCGATTCCGATATCATGGCGTCCGAGGTTATACAAGCCGAGCATCGTCTCCTCGAAAGAGCCTTTGACCTGCGTAATAACATCATGGTCGCCCGCATAATCGGAATGGAGCGGAATGCCGAGAAGTATTTTTTCCGTACCGCACCCGGCAAGTTTTCGGGCATACTCCTTGTCGGCGAATGCCCGTCCGTTCGTCAACAGGTGAATTTCGGTTTCCGGTAGTTTCATACGAATATGGCGAAGCAGCTCGAACAGTCGGTCACCGAGCAGGGTTGGCTCACCTCCCGTGATTCCGATCGACCGCAGTTCCCGCGGAGCAGAGTCGATCAGAGCCATGTTCTTTTGAAAATAGCCGTCGAGATCGTTTCGCAATAAAGGCGGTTGACAACACATGAGGCAACGGTTGTTGCACTGCGAAGTGATGAACAGCGCATTGTCGTTGGAATTTATGTCGATCGTATCCCTCATTATCCTCTTGTTCCCGTGATCCAGCTTTTAAAAATGGGTAATACCTCTTTCCGACGAGCAGCCAGCAGCCCGAGGATATGTTCGATGATCGCCCGATGTTTCCGACAGAAAGTCGAGGTCGGTCGGAATCCGTACATATCGCCCTGTGTGGAATAGTTGCGTACCGGATCTGCCCCGCAAATCGACTGGAAAGCGCAATCGGCACAACCAGCAACGCATTCCGTCGCCCATAGGCGGGAAATCTCCTGCGCCTTGCGGTCGTAGAACAAATCTTCGTAGCGATCCGTTACCGATCCCAACCGGAATGTATAATCCCGAAATTCGGCCAGCATTCGGGACTCGTCGGAAGCATAGACATATCCGTCATAATTATACACGACTACACCGTTGATAATTCCGGCTGGAGATTGCAGGTCGACGAATCCGATCGGGAAAGGCGTCAGAATCTTACGCAAGATCAGCGTTGCAAACTCCTCGACGAACATCTCGCCAGATTTATTGAGTTCGATGATATAATCCAGCGCCTGTTTGTAAAATTCAATGAAACGATCGTAATAAGCAGTCCAATCGGCATTGTCTTTCGCCAGTCCGTAAGGATTGAGCGCCCGAATGAAGATACTGTGAAATCCGTTTCCCCGATAAGCATCGATAATTTCCTGCGGGTAGTCGAGCGAATACTCCGAGGTCGTCATCAATGCGGAAACCCGGCCTTCGCCCAATTCTTCGCGAGCCTTCGTAATTCCGGCAACGACGCGCTGATAGCTGTCCGTTTTCCCTCGGTTGTGGTCGTGCAGAAACTGCGGGCCGTCGAGCGAGGTCGAGATAACTGCACCGGATCGTTTGCACAGATCGAGCAGTTCATCCGTCAGATTGACGCTGTTGGTGCAGACTACATACGTGATTTCTCGGTTCTCTGTCCGATTCTTCTCCTCGGCATACTCGATGGCCCGCCGGATAAGATGAGGAACCAACGTAGGTTCTCCTCCCTGAAACTCCATAGTGAGACTGGGAGACGGAGAACAAAACATCAGATCGACGGCATGCAGGAGCGTCTGTTCGCTCATATCATACTCATTCCGGCAACTTTCCTGACTGGATGCCTGGCAATAAATACAGTTCTGATTGCAGCGAAGTGTCAATACAAAAATATGCAGTGCGGTAAAATGGTCGAGAAATGCCTTGCGTGTTGCCAAACGGACGGCCATCGTATCAATCAGGTCAGGCGGGGTAATGGTTTTTCTGAGATAAAGAATGAAGCCACCAAGTCTTTATACAATTCTTCTTCTGAAAGCACCTCCCGGTCGACAATGCGCTGCACGCTGCCTCGGGGCACCAGCAGATAGTCTCCGAGATCATTGGTCAACAACTCCTGATCACGAAAAACATGAAACCGGAACGGAAGTAGATAATACATCGTCAATCGTTGAACTCGAACTCGACAAAATCGTCGCTGTTGGCAAATGCCTTGGCGTAAAGAAGGTTTCGCAGGTCTCGGGTTTCCGAAGCAATGATCGCCCGGTTTTTATAATCGACAAAATCGGCGCTCAATTTTTGCCGCATTTTATCGAACGTCTCCTGCGTGATCGGATTCGGGGCAGAGAAAACGATCGTCTGAATGGTCGTACCGGGGATATTTCGCCGGGTGATTACATAATCGCCTCCCCACCAATACAATACTTTATCGATAACGGATTCGTCATAAATCGACCTATCGACATCGAGCACGACCTCGCCCTGCGGATTTAATTCAATGTCGGTCATTTTACTTTTTCAGAAAATAAAATGTTTGCATATCGACTTTTCCCGTAGCATCTATACCTATACTATCTTGGAACTTCTTCAATGCAGTTTCCATCGCGTCGTCGAACAATATCTCTCCCTTGGCAAAGGGTTTTTCGAGAAAACCTTTGTCAATGAGAATATTTTTCAGTTGAGTTGCATCCGTCCCCCGCATTCCCCGCTCCAGTACCCGATCACCCAGATTGCAGATCTTCGGAATCCATGTTCGCAATTTGGCAATCGTGGCATTTCCGGCAATACCGTCCTGCGATAAACCTGCATCTTTCTGGAAAGCCCTGACTGCACTTCGGACATCTGAATCGTAGACTACATAACCCAAATAGTTCGTATTGACGGACGATCGTGCGATGTATTTGTGTTTGATCAACAAATCGGTCAATGCTTTGACATCCGCACCGTAGGAATTTATCGATAATGTTCTCGATCCGAGGATATAGTCGGCTGGCGACACGGTCGATGACGACGTATTACCGGATGTAGTAGTGGACGAATAATGGGAATAATGAGATGATCCCGATCGATGAGAACTATGTGACCGGTGCGAACTGTGGCTGCGATGTGAGCTGTGACTCCGATGTCCTGCCAAAGTATAGGTATCGTCTGAATTCAAATGCAACAGCATTTTAACGCTTTCGTTTTTAGAAGATCTGTCATATTCGTCCGAAACATCGTCGGGCGGATTGTCTGAAAACCGGTAGGTCGGCATCGCTTCAGCTCCATAAGTGTTCGCCAAGGTTGCCATGGACGAAACGATGACTCCTTTAAGGAGCTTTTTAAAGTGCGATTTCATAAATGAAACATAGAAGTTATAACACAAATATACAATAAATTATTTATTATCGACATAAAAATCTTGTAAAATAAACCGTTCTCGCTATCTTAAAATCATTATGTTTTAAATACCGGCAACGTGAATATTCCGAAGAATCGTTAAAATGAATCACCTTCGCATTTATCGCTATCAAGCCGAAAAGCCGATGCATAAACGAAATACGGGAAAAACGGTTTTGTTCCTTCCTATTCATCTCTTCGATAAAAATAGCTATAGAGCGTCCGAAACTGGACACCACGACGAAAGCCGTCGAACGCATCGGGGCATTATTCCACGATCCGAAGCACGCGAGGTATCAAAAGCAGATCGCAGACTTACGGGACGAGATAGAGGCCAAAGACAAAAGGTATTAAGAGCCTGCAACGGGAAATAGCAACGATACAGGCCGGACACGAAAAAGAGGTTGCCGATCTGAAACATGAAGCGCAGCAGGTTGTGAAAGCCTTGATGCGTGTCGATGATTTATGTCCGTATGTAAAGGGGCTGTTGAAATGGGAAAACTATTGTAAGAACCTCGGACTGGACAAGGAGGGAACCAAAACGTTATTTACGATGCAGCCTTACCGATACACGGGAGAGCTGCACTCGATAAGGTATAATCATACGTTAAGGGCCAGCGATGTCGTCCTGCAACTCAAACCCGACGAGGACGGCCCCGGCAGATTCCGGTTCACCATAAACGGAGAAGACGACAGCAAGTGGTTCAAACAGCAAAGAAAGGAGTTCTATCAGAAAATCGGGATAAATATCGAACCAAGGCAAAACAAAGGAAATAAATATAGCATTGGAAATTAAATATATTTATCCTATGCAATAATTTGGCATATCGATTTACTACCTTTGTCAGAGGAATTAATAAAGTATGGCATCGGATCTTTTCAAAAAGTACATTTGGCTGGCCGACACGATCCGTCGGGCTGGGCCGATTACGTTCGCTGAAATCAACGAACGCTGGCAGCGCAGTACGCTGTCGAACAGAAAGCGGCTCGCGCTACGAACATTTCACAACCACCGCGAGGCGATCGAGGAACTATTCGGCATTCGCATCGCCTGCGACGACCGAACGAACCGCTACTATATCGCTAACAGCGACGATCTGCAACGCGACAGCATGGCGAACTGGCTGCTCGACAGCTTCTCGGTTAGCAATATGCTGCGCGAGACTCAATCGCTGCGCAGTCGCATACTGGTAGAGAATATCCCCTCGTCGAAAAGTTTTCTGACCGATATTTTGGAGGCGATGCGCGAGAACCGGCAGATCGGCGTTACCTACCAGCCGTTTTACGGGGACACGCCGTTTGAGTTGACGCTCCGCCCGCTTTTCGTCAAACTCTACGAACGCCGCTGGCATCTCTATGCCGACAAACCGCATGAAGCGAAAATCAAACTCTACGCACTCGATCGGATGCAGGCGGTTCGGTTGACCGAAAAGCGTTTTACGCCTCCCGCCGATCTCGATCCCGGGGATTATCTGTCCGGCGCCTTCGGCGTGGCTGTTTACGACGACATCAAACCCTGTACGATCCGGATCCGCGCCTACGGCGACGGGCCGAAATACTTGCGGACACTGCCCCTGCACGATTCGCAACAGGAGATCGAAACGACGGCCGATTATGCCGATTTCGAATATCGGGTCGCTCCTACTTACGAGTTTTACCGGACCGTATTGGCGCAGCACATCGATATCGAGGTACTGTCGCCGATCGCCGTGCGAAATGAAACAGAGCGGATCATCGACAAGATGAACCTTCTCTATTCACGGCATAAGCGGCGTATGATCTTTCTCGATTTCGACGGCGTACTCAATACAGGGCGGCATATTGCCGCGCTGAAAAGAGCCGGCAAACCGTTGTCGGATAAATACGGCTATCTGTTCGACCCCGAATCGGTCGCCAATCTGGGCACGATCATCGACGCAACAGGGGCATCGGTCGTTATCTCCTCGTCGTGGAAATTCGAAGGTGCGGAACGTATGGCGGAGATGTGGCGCGAGCGCCGTTTGCCCGGCCGAATGATCGACATCACGGAAGAGTGTATGACAGCCGAGGAAATCCGGGCAATAAACCCCGACTTCGACGATCCCGAAATGTTCATCGGCAAAGGCAACGAGATCAAGCATTGGCTGCTTGAGCATACATCCGAAGGATACCGCTACGTCATTCTGGATGACGAACCGGATATTTTACCCGAACAGCGACCGAATTTTATCCGTATCGATCCCGAGCGCGGCATCACGAAAGAGGGCGCACGGCGAGCGATTGAGATTTTGAATCGTTTAAATTAAAGAGATGACTGCAAAAACGAACCGGCAAAAAACGGCCGAGGCGGCGATTTCCGTTCCGATCGTCCGATACGACGGGAACGAATACACGTTGCAAAACGAAGAGCGGTTGCAGGTTTGCATCCACAGGTCGCTGATTACCGACAACGGGCTGACTTTCGACCTGCAAAACCGCCTGCTCATTCCGGAGAGTCTTTACTGCATCTGGTTCGGACACGCACGCGAAGAGCAGCGGCGTAAGACGGGAAAACATCTATGGAAGGTCTACTCGGAGCATATTCCTCTCTTCTGGCATCATCGGGAACAGATTCTCTCCGACCCTAAGCTCTTCGTTACCGAAACGCCGCTTAGGGTCTATGGCTTCGGAAAAATTTGCCTGGGAATACTTGTTAAGGCATGGATAGACTATCCGAACACCTTTTGCAAACCATGCCCGAAATGCAAGGGGCGGTCGCTTGTTTTCAGTTTCAGCGGTTCGCCCATGAGCGGAATGAGTTTCCACTCGGTACACTGCCTCGATTGCGGTACGGTTACCTCCGGAATAAGTGGCGGTGAGTTCGGAGCCTTCCGCGCAGCAATAGGACATATTATCCAGGCAAACCTCGTATCAGACTATTCGGGTGCACAACTGTTAGACGATGTAATTACTCGGCTTAAATCTTTATGAATAAAACTTATTCTGTATATTTGGAGAAAGAAACCTTAAAAACTAAATGATAAAATGGATAAAAAAACTTTTCTACAATCATTACAGAATATACGACGGTTCCCATCGAAAATAGACATCAATTTTGATGAAGGCCAAAAGATTCTACACATAAGAGTCGATTCTCTCTCAGTATGCAAGAATATGCAAGAAGACGCATCGGCATTTGAAGGTTGGATATTTTGCATATATGCTAATAAACAGCGAGAAATTGAGCGTGTCATATTGTCATGGGATATACCTCATGACACAGAAGACTTACATTATAAGCGCTTCTTGTATCGTGTTTTAAAAATGCAGGACCATTTTTTATGGTTCGCACCTTCTGAAGAGAATATGAAGGACGTCATAGATTTTAGAGATTCAGTTTACTCAGTCGGAAATCTGTTTCTAAATTATCCTCAGAATGATAGTAAAACAGAGAATATAAAAGAAAAAACCGAAGCGTATTTCGAAAGAGCTTTTTTAGATCCCGAAAAACTTTTTCGAGATACATCTTTCGATGTATGTAATAATCAATTGCCCGTAGGTGTTTTCAGAGATAGGGTCGCTAAAAAACATGGATTATTCCCATATGGAAAAAGTGCGATAGATTTATGGGCTATAAGAGCCGATGAATTATGGATATTCGAGTTGAAATATAACAATAAAAAAGTCGGCATTATCACTGAACTTCTTTTTTATCTTTGGATTATGGAGGATTTATGTTTTAATCAAAAAATAAAATATGATTCACCGAAAGAGATTCCATCAATACGCGATTTTGATAAATTCTATTATTCAACGGAACAGAAAAATATATCAACCATCTATGGGGTACTTTTAGTCGATGATTTACACCCGGCAATTACTTCTGAGCTAATTGATTTTATCAATCAGGAGAATTGCAACAAACAGATTATAGTCAAAACACAGAAATACAAACCGCATATTACTGTACAACTACTATGACTATCACCATCCATCGCGGCATCGACCAGATCGGCGGATGCATCACCGAAATCCGAACCGCCCGGTCGAAAATCCTGATCGATCTCGGACATAACCTTCCCAAAGGCAACGGCCCGTCGGAAGACCGGTTCGACAATGCCGGGGCCATTGCACGACTGTGCGAGGGATGCGATGCGGTATTCTACACGCACTACCACGGCGATCACGTGGATTTATTCCGGTATGTGCCGGAGAGGGTCGGCCAATATATCGGACCGTTGGCCAAGGCCGTAATGCGCATCCGGCTGGAACACCTGACGCATGTTCCGGGCGAGAAAGAGCGACGGGAAGCCGATCTGACGGCCTTCGAGCGATTCAAAACCTACGAACCCACCCATTGTATACGGGTCGGAAAAGATATTCGGATTACGCCCTATTTCGTCAGTCACTCGGCAGCCGACGCCTATATGTTTCTCGTCGAGGCCGACGGCAAACAGATTCTGCATACGGGCGATTTCCGGCAGCACGGCTATTTGGGGAAAGGACTGCTGCCGACGCTCGAAAAATACATCGCACCGCAAGGTATCGACGTATTGATTACCGAGGGAACGATGCTCGACCGCAACGAGAAGAAAATCGTCCACGAGAACGACCTGAAACGACAGGCTGTCGAGTTGATGAAACGCTACAAAAACGTCTTCGTACTCTGCTCTTCGACGGATATGGACCGGTTGGCGACTTTTCACCAGGCAAATCGGGAAATGCGTAACCGTCCGTTCGTATGCGACGGTTATCAACAGCGGATTCTGGGATTATTCGCCGGTCATGCCGGGGTGAAAAGCCCGCTTTTCAAATTCGATCACAAGGTTTACGGTTCCGACGAACGGAACGAAAAACTGCGGAAATGGATGTTGGATACGGGATTCACGATGTTGCTGCGGACCAGCTCCAAGTATCGGCGGTGGGCAGACTCGCTGCTGCCGGAACTGAATCCGGATGAAACCCTATTGATTTACTCGATGTTCCGCGGCTATATTCTTCCGACGCACGAAGCTTATAATCCGGATCTGGCGGCATTCGTCGCCCGGTTTCCGCACTTCGAATACGTGCATACATCGGGACATGCGACAACCGATACACTGGCCGCCGTTTGCCGCACGATTCCTCCGCGTACAGCGATCCTCCCGATCCATCGGGATAAAGGTTCCGATTTCGCCTCGCTCGATATCGGCGACGAACTGCGGTCGAAAATCGTTACGGCTTCACAAACGATCGACGGGATAGATTTCCTCGTGAAATAGCCGGGCCGAATCCGTTTTTACACTCCGCTGTGCAACTTTTTCGCATAGCGGAACTTTTATTTTGCAGTAAATGAAACGACAATGCTGGATATTTACTGGAAAGCGGGGAAAATGGGCTTTCAGACCAAACAGGGCGTACATCTCACAACGGCCCGGTGGCGATATGCGGAACGGCTCGACGACCGGACGGGAATCGTCTGCGATGCGGCCGGGTATGCACTGTTACGAATCCATCCCCGGCGCCTGATTCCGCTCGACTGCGAACGTGCGGATCGGTACGGTATCGGTCTGGTACGAATTCGCCGCAACGGGAAATTCGGATTACTCGACCGGGACGGGAAAATCATTATTCCGGCGGAATACGATGTGTTGACCCGCCATCACGGGCAATTCAACATTATCGGCCGGCAACGAAAATACGGTTTGCTGAACCGACTCGGCGAATGGGTGCGGCCGCTCGTCTACGATGCGATCCTGCCCATAAACCAGCGGGGCAATAACCGTTTCGCCTGTATTCGCCGCGGCAAAACCGAATTTTTATAGTCGGTTATGCTTTGGAACAGTTGCAAAAAGAGCTGCATACACAACCGCCCATGCCATTTTTTCGCATATCACATCCCTAACTTCACCGAAAAGCAATGAAATTATGGAAGAACGAACTTTGATGCAGGATATCTGCGAAGTGGTGCAGTTGGCAAATGGTTCACGCTTATCGGACGATTTCTGGGGCAATGCGGCACATCTCCTTGAGCGCTTGGGGCGGCGACTCGATCTGACGCCCGTGCAGACGATGCTGTTCGCCGTATTGATTGAGTTGTCGGACGACCGGAAAATCGTATTGAAGCAGCTTGCCGAATTTCTCGGCTGTCGCAAAGTCGAGTTGCTGAACCATGCGGCCGATTTCGAGGAATTAATCCGTCGGCAGCTTATTCGCCGACGGCGTAGCGGATCGGCCGAACCGGACACCTATCGCGTCCCGAAAATGGTACTCGAAGCGTTGCAGGCCGGAAAGAAATTCACTCCGCCCCCGATCTGCGGCCTTACGATCGACCAATTTTTCGTGCGACTGGGGGAAATTAATCAGCTACACATCCCAGCAGGAGATGTCGCAAACGGAACTCGCCGAAGAGTTGCAACAATTAATTGATCGAAATCAGCAGTTGGAATTTTGCTGCCGGTTTCGAGAATTTGCACAGTCTCTCCATATTTGGGATACGCTTGTCTTTGCACAATGCTGCAATCTTTATGTAAACAACCGGGACGACCATATCGGCTGGCATGACATAGAGATACTTTTCGATGACGAATGGGCTGCGCGTTGTGAGAAAGACGCGTTGCTGGCCCGTTATAACGAGCTGTTCGACCTAAATATCCTGGAAAATGCCCCGGACAGCGGCATGTTCGGCAGCCGAGAAGCGTTCCGCCTGACCGGCAAAACGAAAACTACGCTCTTTTCCGAAATCCTGATCCAATTACAGTCTCCGCGCAGCCGGAGAGAGTTGATTATAGCTTCCAGCCTTACTCCGAAAAAACTCTGGTTCAATCCCGGGGAGCAGGCGAAAATCCACCAGCTGAGGCTTTTACTCGAAGCAGAGCGGTTCAATGCCGTCAGGCAGCGGCTACAGCAAAGCGGTATGCGTCAGGGTTTCGCCTGCCTGTTTTACGGTTCGCCCGGCACGGGGAAAACCGAGTCGGTTTATCAATTAGCACGGCAAAGCGGCCGGGATATTATGCAGGTCGATATTTCGGAAACAAAAAGCATGTGGTTCGGCGAAAGCGAGAAACGCATCAAAGAGATTTTCGACCGCTATCGCGGTTATGTGCGCGACTGCGATCCAGCTCCGATTCTGTTGTTCAACGAAGCGGATGCCGTATTGAGCTGCCGACGTACGACGACGGGCGGCTCTCTCGACCAGACCGAAAATGCGATGCAGAATATCCTATTGCAGGAGATCGAACGACTCGACGGCATCCTGATCGCTACCACTAATTTAACACAAAACCTTGATCCGGCTTTCGATCGCCAATTCCTCTACAAAATCAAATTCTGTCGCCCGGCGTTCGAGACCCGTCGTGCCATCTGGCAAACGATGCTGCCGTCGTTAAAGATCACCGAAGTCGAAGAACTGTCCCGCACGTTCGACCTGAGCGGCGGCCAGATCGAAAACGTCATCCGCAAATATACCGCCGATTATCTTCTCACCATGGAACCGAATGTCGAACAAAATGCGTCTTTACTGGACAGTCTCTACCTTTATTGTCGAGAGGAGTTGTACTATGATTCCGCATCCCGAAAAAGAATCGGGTATTGATTTATTCAGTATATTTGCAATATGAGTTCTTTTTCAAGGTAAGATACCGTGCAATACGGCGCAAAAGATCAGTTAACAACTCGTTAACCGCTACAAACGAAAAATCCTCACAACTCACTGATTAGCTTGCCGTAAGGATTTAATCGCCTGTTTTGGAGCGGAAAACGGGGATCGAACCTGTGATTATTTACCTCTATATATCAATGTGTTGTAGCTAATTCTTCGTTGTCGGGTCACTGATTTGTTAGGGCCATTTTACGTTCCAATACTTTCCCTTGCTACAAAGCAAAGATATGAAATTTGTTATAAATTCTGAAACCTGGATTGTGTTTTGGTGATTATGGAATCCCGGAGGACAACTGTTGTGGTCAAAAAGAACCCCGGCAGCATATTTCTGCCGGGGATTCTGACTGTCGGAAGATTTTGATGATTATTCGGGAATTACCGGGATCTCCAAGCTCGCGGATTTTACACCCGGGGCCGAGACGGTGAGTCGCACCGTGCCAGGCGTTCGACTCGACCGTACGATCGCGGTGGCAGCACCACTGAATAATTTCATCCGCGGCTCCTGGAACGACATCGTACAGGTTGGATCGCCGTTGGCCGTGGCCTCGAAGGTCCCCGCCCCCTCGACCCGGAACGAAACCGTCCGCGTGTCGGCCGGAACCCGGTTACCGTTGCGGTCTTCAACCTCCACGGTCACATACAGCAGGTCGTCGCCCGTCGCGGCAAGCCGTTGGCGGTTGGGAGTCACGACAAGGCGGTAGGCCTTCCCGGCCGTGCGGACAACTCGCTCCTCGACAGGCCGGTTCTCCGTATCGTATGCCACCACGCGGATCTCCCCGGGTTGGTACTTCACATCGTTCCACATCAGCCGGTAACGCTGCACAGGATCGCCCGACGACGTCTTCTCGCGGACGCCCTGGCTCTCGCCGTTGACAAAGAGTTCGGCCTTCGGGTAGGAGGTATAGACAAATACCGGTGTTGTCTCCCCCTCGCGTCCAGGCCAGGTCCAGTGGGGCAGCACATGGAGCGTCTGCACGCGGTCGTTCCACTGCGAACGGTAGAGCCAGTAGCGGTCCTTGGGCAGCCAGGCCAGGTCGATGATCCCGAACAGCGAGCTGTGGCTCGGCCACGCGTCGGTATCGTAGGGCGAGGGCTCGCCGAGGTAGTCGAATCCCGTCCAGACAAACTGTCCGAGCACCCACTCATGGTCGTCATCGCGCGCGAAGTCGAGGTCCGGGGTATTGGACCACGAACAGGATTCGTTGTCGTAGCTCGACGACTGATGGTCGGGGTGCAGCACCACGTTGTGCTCGGCGAACGTAACGGGGAAGTGGTAGACGCCGCGCGACGAGACCGTCGAGGCGGTCTCCGAGCCGAGGATCAGCCGCTGCGGAAGCCGCTCGTAGGCTTCGTCGTAGTATTGCGGCTTGTAGTTGAAGCCCGGGATGTCGAGGGCCACGGCGAAACCGTTGTCGAGCACGGCGCCGATCTGGTCCATGCCGCAGGTGACCGGACGCGTCGGGTCGAGACGGTGCACCAGATCGCGCAGCATCACCAGTTCGTCCATTCCGTCCGGGCCCCATTGCGACGGCACCTCGTTGCCGATTGACCACATGACCACCGACGGAGAGTTGCGGTAAGCGCGGATCATGTTCGTCATGTCGCGCTCGACCCATTCCGCAAAGAAACGTCCGTATCCGTTGGGCGACTTGGGGCGGAATCCCCAGTCGTCGAAGGGTTCGACCATCAGCATCATGCCCATCTCGTCGCACAGCTCGACCAGTTCGGGAGCCGGCATGTTGTGAGCCGTGCGGATGGCGTTGGCCCCCATCTCCTTCAGCAGTTCGATCTGGTAGCGGATCGCCGAACGGTTGACGGCGGCCCCCAGCGGTCCCAGGTCGTGGTGGTTGCACACGCCCTTGAATTTCGTCGGCCGGCCGTTCAGGAAGAATCCCTTCTCGGGGACATACTCCAGCGTGCGGATGCCGAAGCGCGTTTCGTACTCGTCGAGCACCTCCCCGTCGCGCTCGATCCGCGTGCGGGCCGTGTATAGCGTCGGCGACTCGGGCGACCACAACTGCGGTTCGTTCACCAGAAAGTGCTGCGTGAAGCGCTGGCCGCGGTAGACATAGCGGTTGCGGGCCGAGGCGACCGTGTTGCCTGCGGCATCGAGGAGGTCGGAGACCAGATCGACGCCCTGATGCTTTGCAAGCCCCTCGACCTCGATCTCCAGCGCGACGCTGGCGTAATCGTCGAGGACCGTAGGCGTGGTGATGCGGGTCCCCCAGACCGGAATATGGACCTTGTTCGTGGAGATCAGGTGCACGTTGCGGTAGAGACCCGCTCCGGGATACCAGCGCGAAGCCTTTTCGAAGTTTTCGAGCGATACTTCGATCCGGTTCTCACCGGGTACGGCCACCGGGGTGATATCCACAACGAACGAGTTGTAGCCATAGGGCCAGTAGGCCACCTCGCGGCCGTTCACCCGCACACGGGCATTGCTCATCGCACCGTCGAAGAGCAGCACGTGGCTCCGGTCGGTGGTGTCGGGAATCGAGATTGTCCTGCGGTAGCAGCCTTTGCCGAGGAAGGGAAGACCACCCGTGCGGCCGGTCTTGACCGTAGCGACCTGCTCGCCGTTCTGTTCGACAGCCACCTCCTGCAGGTCGTTGTCCCGCGAGAAGGGACCGTAGATGGCCCAGTCGTGCGGAATCCGGACCATTTGCCATTGTGAATCGGCGGTCGCCTCTCCCCGGGAGAACTCCCATCCTTCGTTGAGAGTCACAACCGACCTCGGAGAGGCGGCGTGACAGGCCGCAACCCCCGAAAGGGCCATGGCTGTACACAGGAATAAGATACGCTTCATCATTGTTTCTGGGTTTTGAAGGCGTCGAGCGCCGAAGTCGGCGCGCCGTTGTCAAAACAACCCATATTATACCCTCCGTTGTAGCCGTTCGGTGCTTCGGGCTCCCAGTAGAAGATTCCCTCGACGTCGGCCGTCATCATCTTCTCGATGAGCTGCCGGCACGCCTCGGCCTGGTCATAGGGCATACCGATTTCGCAGATTATGACCGGCTTGCCGTAGGTCTGCCGCAGATGCTCGATGTTGGCCAGACAGTCGTCGGCGACCTTTTCCCAGCCGCCCGTTTCCCCGGCCTGCTCCGCCCAGTAGGGATAGACCGACATGCCGATCATGTCGTAGCGCCCGCCGTAGTTCTCCAGAATGCCGAACATCCGGTCGTAACGCCACTGGTCGTTGCCGCCGTCGAGATGCACGATTACCTTCGCGTCGGGGCAAACCTCCTTGACGGCGTCGTATCCGGCGTTGTTCAGCGCCACGAGTTGTTCGGGGGTCTCGACCGAACCTATCGGGAGGAGCATTCCGGGCGTCGTCTCGTTGCCGATCTGCACCCACTCGGGGGTGACGCCGACGGCCGAGAGGGCCTTCAGCGTCGTGGAGACATGGGCGGCGACGGCCTCGCAGAGCTCTTCGAGCGAGTAGCTGCTCCATGCGGCGGGAATTTGCTGGTTCCCGGGATCGGCCCAGGTGTCGGAGAGGTGGAAATCGATCATCGTGCGCAGTCCCAGCCGTTCGGCGCGGCGGGCCTTCACCACCACGTCGTCCACGCCGCACCAGCCTTCGGCCGGATCGACCCACACGCGCAGACGGATGGCGTTGACGCCGCAGCAGTCGCGCAGCAACTGCATACACTCCATCTCCTCGCGGTTCTCGCCCGGGGTGTAGAATTTCAGCCCTTCGGACTCCATCTGCGTCAGCCAACTCACGTCGGCACCGCGGGCAAAGCCGGCCTCTTTTTCGGGAACGATGATCTCCTCCTGGCGCGGATTGGTCACGGGACCCTCCTCCGTGCAGGATGCGCCCAGCAGTGCCGAGCAAAACAGAATGGATGCTATGGTTGTCATTTTCATGGGTTATGCGGTTATTTGAGCGTATAGGTATAGGTCTGTTTCCCGAGGTCGACGGTCAGCAGGTAGGTCTGGCCGATCTCCAGGTCGTTGTCGCCGTCGAAGCCGTTCGTGGCATCCGAGTGTCCCAGAAGCAGCGTTCCGCTGCCGCCTCCGAAGAAGAGTCCCCAGTCGTGGTTGATCAGCACCTTCACGCCCCACGGGGTCTCCTTTTCCTTGACAAACTCCCCGACGAAGACCTCGGGATTTTCTGCGGACTGTGTCATTTCGTGCTCCGACCAGTCGTCGTTCAGTCCGGTGAAGGTCACCGATTCGACGGCCGTCAGGGTATAGGTCAGGTTCTTCATGCTGAAATCCATGACATAGAGACCTGCCTCGGGTGCCGGAATGTTTGCGTCGGATTCGGCCAGCATCAGCGTGCCCGAGAGCCCGGTCGAGCCGGCTCCGGCGTGGTAGGCGGGATCCCACTCCTGGGCGGGATAGACCCGGTAGCCCCATTCGGAGTCGATCCAGTGCGCTCCGCCGTAGCTCAGCGACGGTTCGTCGTAGAGCGTCAGATACTCGTCGGGAACGCTGCCCCAGGTGACGAGTCCCGAGAAGTAAAGCAGGGTGGCTATTTCGGGCTCCTCGGTCGCCTCGCCGGTCGTGAGCGTCCAGCACTGCGGGTCGGAGAGGTCGAGAATGAGGGTGTTTTCACCGGCCGGAATCTCGACGCTGATCGTTGACCCCGTTTCGCCGAACTGCAGGTCGTCGCTCGTACCGCCGAAGGCCACGCTCTGTGCAATGGCAGGCCCCATGTCGGTCGTTTCGCGGTTGTAGAGGCTGCCGGCCCCCGAGATCGTGATGCTGGCAGTCGTGGCGGCCGAAAGGTTGACGGGAAGCGTCCACTGCAGGGTCTTGCGGTTGAACTCCATCTCGCCCGAGAGGTCGCCCGCAACGGTCAGATTGTCGATGTGGAGTCCGCTCCACCATCCTTCGATCGTATTGAGGGTCGTGTAGTAGCATCCTGCGGGTTCCGGGAACCAGAAGTTCCAGTGGCTGTCGTCCGACGAGGCGTAGAAGGTCTTGCCGTCCTCGCCGAGGTTGCCCCACACGATGTTGTTCGCCTCGCGGAACCACCAGTTCTCCCATCCGGCGACGCCCATGAAGCCCGTATAGATGCCGTTCTCCTCGGGCGATGCCAGACGCATCGAGGTCTCACCCCAGTTGCTGTCCAGCACGGTGCCGAGCACCAGGCTGATGCGGTAGATCTGCACGTTGACCTCCAAAACATTGGAGTAGGTCGGGTCGATGTTGGCGCCCAGCACCGAACGGATTCGGATATAGAGGGGTGCCATTTGGTCGGCCTCGTACCCCAGCCGTCCGAGCAGAGCGTTCAGATCGTCGTTGAGGAACTGGTACGAACGGGCCTCCTTGTCGAGTGTGATTTCGAGCTTGTTGACAAACTCGGCGTCGCTCGACAGCTCGATGATCTGTTCGGCATAGTTTACGGGGGCCTGCAGCTGCGGGTCGCTCAGCGAGATCTGCCCGTCGCCGCTCCAGTAGAGGGTCAAGACAAGGGCATCCGGCGTGTCGGGGCTCAGCGTGATGTCGTGCGATGCGCCGCCGAGCGAGATGTCGTCCGTCGGTTCGATGTAGACCGGATCGATGTCGCTTGCGCAGGAGGCAACCCCCAAAAGCGCAGCGCAGAGCAGACTCCGGCAGAGGATAGATTGAAATATGTTTTTCATGGTTCGGTTCTAGTAAAGCGGGTTCGAAAGGTTGGGATTGGCCGTGTGATCCGTGTCGGGGATCGGGTAGATGTTGTAGCGGGCGTTGACCGCGCGTCCGTCCAGCACGCCGCCCTTCCACTGCCAGAGGTAGCTGTCCGTCGAGAAGCGGTCGAAGCGGATCAAGTCGGTGCGGCGTACCGATTCGAGATAGAGCTCGCGGCCCCGTTCATCAAGCAGAAAGTCGAGCGTCAGGTCGGCATCGGTGATTTTGCCGCTCTCGTCCTGCCGGTAGGCGCGCAGCCGCACCTGGTTGACAAGATCGAGCGCTTCGCTGCGCGACAGTCCCGCGCCGCCGCGGAGACAAGCCTCGGCTGCCATCAGATAGACGTCGGCCAGGCGGAACAGCGGGTAGTCGGTCGAACAGCCCGTGGCTGCAGAGTTCGAGGCGGCCACGCCCTCGTCGGTCAGATTGGTGAACTTTTCGTAGAAGTAGCCCTCAGCCTGGTTGTCGATGGCACCCGTAAAATACTGCGACTGTCCGTCGGTGTAGAACATCGCCCGGCTGTCAGCCGTCGATGCCACGTCGCCGAACTTCTCGACAATCTCGCCCCGCGCGCGGAACATGCCCCAGCCGCTCGAAAGCCCGTATTTTGCGGGATCCTGCGAGCTGGAGTTTCCGCACGACCCGCAGACGAGGTAGGTGCCGCCGCCCCACGTTACGGAGGTTGTGGCGTCGCATACCATGGCAAAGAGAATCTCGTGCGTCCGCTTGTGGTTGTCGGCGTTGAAGAGCTTCGCATAGTCCGGCTCCAGGTAGAAGGACGGATTGCCGATAATCTCTTGGCAGGCCGAGATGCACTTCGTGTAGTATTGCACGTCGACGCTCCCGCGGTAGACGGCGCTGTTGAGGTAGAGGCGTGCCAGAAGCGCCCAGGCTACGGGCTTGCCGGCCCGGCCGTATTCGTTCGTGTCGGGGAGGGCCTGTCCCGAGGCGTCGTCGACAAGGGTGGTCAGCTCCGACTCGATGAAGTCGAACAGCTCGGGGCCGTCGAACGCTTCGGGAATGTAGCCGCTGACGGGCGTATTCTCATCGACCTTGGGGCCCTGACGGTAGAGGTCGAGCACCATCCAGTAGCTCAGGGCGCGCATGAAACGTGCCTCGGCGCGGTAGGTGCGGATCTCGGACTGCTCCGAGGCCTCGAAACGGGCGATTTCGCTCTCCGTGCAGTGGCGCAGGAACTCGTTGCAGAGCGAAATGTTGAAGTAGAGCCAGTAGTAGGAGTCCGAAACCCATGAATCCTTCTCGCTCCAGCTTATGTAAGTCAGATCCGAGAGGTTGTTGCCCGAGAGCCACGTGTTGGCCACCTCGTCCGTGGCGGCCTCCTGCAGGTTGAAGTAGCCGCGTGAGAAATCCTGCCCGTTGATCGTCGTCAGGTCGCCGTCGGCGCCGCCCTGACCCTGTCCGGCAAGGACGTATGAGGCGTAGATCTTCGCCAGCACCATACGGTAGTTCGAGGCTTGTGCGTAGACCTCCGAGGAGGTGGTTTCGGTCGTGGGCATCTGGTCGAGGTCGCCGACACACGATGCGGTCAGCAGCCCCAGCCCGAAAAGTGCGGTATATAGAATGGTTCGAATTTTCATGGTTGTAGGTTTAGAAGTTGAGACCGATTGTCAGCGAATAGATGCGCGGACGGGGATAGACCGAGGAATCGACGCCGTTGGCCGTTTCGGGATCGACGCCCGTATATTTCGTAATCGTGAAGACGTTTTGCACCATGGCCGAGACCTGCAGGTTGAGATGCTTGCACACCTTTCCGAAATCGTAGGTCAGTTGCAGGTTGTCCATCTTGAGGAATGAGGCGTTCTCCAGATAGTAGTCGCTCAGATACTGGCGCTTGGTGAAGCGCGTGTCGAGGAAGCTGCGGTTGAGGTTGTTCAACTGGTAGTCGTTGTAGCTCATCGTCTCCCAGGCGCCCGTGTTCATCGCCATGCCGTTGAAGATGTATCCGCCGAGGTTGGCGCGCAGCGAGGTCGAGAGGGTCCAGTTGCGGTACCGAATCGAGGTCGAGAATCCGAGGATCCAGTCCGGGGCCGGCGAGTGGCAGTGGTAGCGGTCGTTGGTCGTGATCTCCCCGTCGCCGTCCAGATCGGCGTACATGCCCTCGATCGGGCGTCCCGTCTCGGGGTCGTAGAGCTGCTTGTAGAGGTAGAACGAGTAGGGGGCGTAGTTCGTCGAGAAGACCTGCATCTGGTAGGCGTCGATCCACGGTCCGACCTCCGTGTCGGGGCTCGGGGCTCCGGGCGTCAGAGTGAGGTTGCGGATCCGCACCTGCTGCCAGGCGGCGTTGGCGCTGGCCGTCCAGCTCCAGTCCTTCGTGTCGAGGATGTGGGCCGTGACGGAGAGCTCGACACCCTGGGAGTCGACGTTGCCCACGTTTTCGAGCATCAGCTTGTCGAAGTTCGTGCCTGCGGGAACGGGCACCGTCGCCAGAAGGTTCTCGGTCTTGCGCGTGTAGTAATCCGCCGAGAAGGTGATCCGGTTGTCGAGCAGTGCCAGATCGAGGCCGTAGTTCCAGGCCTTGGTCGTCTCCCACTTCAACTCGGGGTTGTAGGCTTCGGGGCGGTAGGTATAGACGGGGTTTCCGCCGAACTGGTACTGGGCTCCGTCGAGTCCCGGCGTGTAGACGGGAATGTAGCCGTAGTTCGTGATGCCGTCCTGCTGACCCGTCACGCCATATGAAACGCGGAGCTTCAGGTCGTTGACCAGGCGCAGCGGTGCGAAGAACTCCTCCTGCGAGATGCGCCAGGCAAGGGCTACGGAGGGGAAGGTGCCCCAGCGATTATCCTTCGAGAAGCGCGATGAACCGTCGCGACGCATGGTGACCGTCAGCAGGTAGCGGTCCATCAGGGTGTAGTTCAGACGTCCGTAGTAGGAGATCAGGGCGTGCCGCTGATCGGTGGCCGCCGTCGAGGATTGTTGTACGCCGTCGACGTTGAGTTCGGCGTAGAACGGGGTTGTGTACTTCCAGAACTGGTAGTCGTAACCGACCGTCAGGTCGATGTTCGAACGGATGGCCTCGATGTCGCGGTTGTAGTTGGCATAGAGGGTCAGCAGCCGGTTGTAGTTACGCTGCGGACCGTAGTCGTAGTTGCGACCGCCGGTCGTATAGTAGGCGTAGGCCTCCTTCGGCACGTAGATGTGCCCCTCGCCCTGCGACCAGTCGTAACCGCCGGTGGCATGGAGCCGCAGCCCCTTGACCCAACGGACGTTCCAGTCGATGTCGACGTTTCCGACCACGCGGTAGACATCCGACGTGGATTCGTATTGATTCAACCGTCCTACGGCGTTGGCCAGGGCGCCCGTGACGGGTGCGCCGTTGTTGTCGACCGCCTCGGTGTAGCCGCCGAAGGCGTCGCTGCCCGAATAGACGGGGATCGTCGGGTTGAGCGTCGCACCGCCCCAGATGGCCGAGGTATCGGCAAAACGGTTCTTGGAGTAGGCCCCTTTCAGACTGATGTTGACCCGGAGGTCGTTCTGGAAAAAGGTCGGGCTGAGGTTCAGGTTGCCCGTGAATCGGCGGGCGTTGTCGGTCTTGAGGATACCGTCCTGATAATAGGCTCCGGCCGAGACGCGGAAGGGCAGCCACTTGGCCGCACGTCCCGACAGGCTGAGGTTGTTGTCTGTGCCGAAGGCCAGCTGGTAGATCTCGTCGTTCCAGTCGGTGCGGGCCGTTCCCAGCAGCGATTTCTGCCGGTCGGTGCCGTACTGGTTCACAATGGAGATGAATTCATCGGTCGAGAGCATGTCGGCCGTGCGGGTCTTCGTGGAGAGGGAGTTCGTCGTCTGAAACGAGAGCTTCAGGCCGTCGCCCGAGCCCTTCTTCGTCGTGATGATGATGACGCCGTTCGAGGCGCGCGATCCGTAGATGGCTGTCGACGAGGCATCCTTCAGCACCGTCATGCTCTCGATGTCATTGGGGTTAATCAGACTCAGGAAGTTGCCGCTTCCGGAGACCGAACCGCCCACTTCCATCGGCACACCGTCCAACACGATGAGCGGGTCGTTCGAAGCGTTGAGCGAAGCCCCGCCGCGGATGCGGATGGTCGATCCGGCCGTCGGCGAACCGCCTCCGTTGACGATCTGCACACCGGCGATCTTTCCGTTGACCAGTGCCTCGGGCGAGGAGATCATACCTTTGTTGAAATCCTTCTCGCCGACCGAGGCCACCGAACCGGTCAGGTCATTCTTTTTGCGGACGCCATAGCCGATGACCACGATTTCCTCGACACTCTGGGCGTCGGTGCGGAGCGTAATGTCCATGACTTCGGCGGTGATGTCGACCGTCTGCGTGACATATCCCACATAGGAGACGATCAGTTGTTCGGCTGTTGTCGGGACGTCGAGCTGATAGGTGCCGTTGAGGTCCGTGGCGGTCCCCACGGTGGTGCCGACCACCTGGACCGTAGCGCCGATGAGCGGCATCCCCGAGTCGTCGGAGACGACTCCCGAGATTTGTCTCGTCTCCTGGGCGAATGCACCCGTCGGTTGGAGCAGCATCGTGACAAGCAAAATACACACGCAACGCCACACGATTTTCTCCATTGAATAAATATATAATTGTATCATGATAACGATAAACTAAAATATGAAGATTAGATTATATCACATGAAAAATACCAGGGATTAATGGAATCTCAATCATTTACCCATGTGTTGGAGATTGTTTGCGTCAAACCTGCAGTCGTGATATCATATTTCCTATCATTCCATATAAGTTGCTGATCTTCCGGCACAGTTTCTCTTGCAGACCAATCATCGTCTTTTAAGTAATAATACGCTCCTGATTGACCTTGAGTCAGATATGTTTTAAATGTATAAATTGAAGAATTACCTACCTGAATCATTGGGATAATTTGCCAATTTCCATACGCATCTGCAGTAAATTCACCAGTAATATATCCTGGGGCATTTGCAGCTGACATATCAACAGTAAAAGTTACTTCCACGTTATTCTCAGAAAGGAATTCTATCCCTCCATGCGTTAGAAGATTATAGTCAAAATCAAAAAAAGTAACGTTTTCCCAATTTGATCCAACTCCCCATAAAGTTACATTTGTAGAGCTAACCCATGCAGGTTCCCATGCCAGAACACCAGCACCTCCGTTGTCTCTTATGGCGTTTTTAACCTCAATTAAATAATCTTTTTGCAGCTGAGGACAGGGTGTTTCAGGATAGCCTGGGGCCATAAAACTCATTAAATTATGACATTGATCATCCCAGTCTCGAGTCCATATATGACCTGTCTCTGCAACAAGAACTTGTATATCGTATGTGTCTAATAATTGAGCAGTAAATGCGCCTAATTCAGCTGGCGTATATCGCTGCCATTGAGGATAATATGACATTCCAAGCCAGTCAAAATCAAGTATTCCATTAGATTTGATGCTTATTACCCAATTCATTGCAGATGTTAAATCATGTGCAATGTGCAAACAAGTTTTAATATCTAAATTATATGCTGTATTAAAATCATTGACTGCAGAAATACCAGCATTGAAAAGTTGTACGTTACGGGAGGTATTAATGGGTAAGAGCAATGAATTATCAGTTACTAAAATATTATTATTTGTTTCATTGCCGATTTGAACAGCGACAGGAAGGCAATTAGACTGTCTCAAAGACTCAAGAGTTGCATATGTATAGTTATATACAGAATCAGCTAATGCATCCAGATCGTTTGCTACTGGTAACCACGCAGCAGGGATCAGATTTTGTTCCGGATCTGTCCATGTATCTGAATAGTGAAAATCCAGCAGAACGGACATATTGGCATCCTTTGCCCGATTAATACTCCTTTTAACATCTGTTAGATTGGAATAATTAGTCCATGTCGCATTATGCCATAATCGAAGCCGTATCATATTAGCTCCATAATCACTCATCAACTCATAAACATCTTCTTCGACTCCATCTACTGTGTATTCAACGCCGCAATCTTCTAATTCGTTAACATAAGATAGATCTGCTCCTTTGTAAAATGTATCAGCAGAATCTGTTCTGGTCTGGCTTACGACAGACGGTTTTGCTTCTTTTTCGGTTTGGATATAATCCGTTGTCTGACATGAAAAATTTAATGCACATGATACTGTCAATACAAGTACCCATGCAAAGTTTTTAGATTCAATCATACTTTTTGTGATTTTGAAAGGTAAGTTGGTTTGGTTGGGCCGTTGAAAATGGTATCAACGATCTAATACAAAATTATTCCATAGTAGGTAACCTTTCTCGCACAAAAAAGACAAATCATGCAACATATGGGACGTTGACCCGCATGTGTGTTTGTGTAAATACCTATTGGTCAGATCTTTCTGGGTATTGACTCGGTTTGCAGCCGTATTGGGCGATGAAGCATTTGGTGAAGTACGACGGCGTTCCGAAGCCCACCATGTAGGCAATCTCGGCGATGGTGAACTTGTGTTGCGACAGCAGCACGACGGCCTTCTTCATGCGGATCTGGCGGATGTATTCGACCGGCGTGACGCCCGCATATTTCTTGATCAGGCGGCCGAGCTGCTTGTTCCCGATTCCGGTTTTCTCGCAAAGCGACTTCACGTTCAGTTCGGTGTCGTCGATATGCTCCTCGATCGTGCGGGTCACCAGGTCGAGCAGGCGTTCGCTGCCCGATTCGGCGACGATCGGCGCAACGGTCGTGATCTGCTCGATGCGCAGCGACTCCCGGACCGCGTCTTTAGCCTGCAGCCGCTGCTCCACCAGAGCGCGCAGCAGGGGTGCTTCGAAGGGCTTCGAAATGAAGGTGTCGATGCCGAGCCGGGCCGCCTGCGTCTCCGTTTCGTTGTCCTCCCGGGCCGTCACCATGATGATCGGGATGGATGCAAAGGCCGGCATCGCCTTGATGCGCCGGCACATCTCCAGTCCCGACATGACGGGCATCATCTCGTCGGTGAGGATCAGCTCCGGGCGGAAGGTCGGCAGCAGCGCGAGGCCCGCCCGGCCGTTCGAGGCGATCTGGCACTCGCAGCGTTCCGAAAGAATATCCCGGATGAGCTCGGCAACGGCCCGGTTGTCCTCGACGATGAGGACCCGGGGCCTGGCCAGATCCGGGTTTGCCTCGTGGACCGGAGCTGCGGATGCCTCGGGTGCCTCGTAGGGGAGCCGGACGGTGAAGGTCGTGCCCATGTTCTCGCAACTCTCCACCCCGATCTCCCCGCCGTGCATCTCGACATAACGCTTGACCAGGTAGAGCCCGATGCCGGTTCCGTTCTTCAGCTCGGCGGTCCGCGACGAGCGGAACAGCCGCTGGAAAATCAGCTGCTGCTCCTCGGCGGGGATCCCTACGCCGTCGTCCGAAACCCGGATCTCGATCGAGCTGCCGATCCGTCGGATGGAGCATCCGATCGTGGCATCCTCCTTCGAATACTTGCACGCATTGGAGATGAGGTTGTTGAAGACGGATTCCATCTTCACGACGTCCCACTCGGCCGTCAGGGGCTCGTTGTCCGCCGTGAAGACGAAATGCACCGACGGCCACGCCTCGGCGTAGGAGTCGAAAATGCTCCGGCAGAACTCCGTGACATCGACCCGCGAGCGGATGATCGGAGCCTCCGTTTCGAGGTCCACCCGGTCGATCTCGACCGTCTTGTGCACCATTTCGTTGATCCGGACGGCATTCTTGTGGATCACGTCGAGCGTGTGGCGCATCTTCTTGTCCGAGACCTCCTCGCGCAGCTGGCTCACCGGGCCGAGGATCATCGAAAGCGGGGTTTTCAGCTCGTGCGAGATGTTGGTCAGGAACTCCATCTTGTGGCGGATGCTGGCCAGCGCCTGGTCGCGTTCGCGTTGCTCGAGCCGTTTGCGGTCGCGGCGCCGCAGCAGGACGATCGTCGAAAGCGTCGCTCCGCCGAGTACGAGTATGTAGGCTCCGATGGCATACCAGCGTGCATACCACGGCGCGAGCACCTTGACCTGCAACTTTATCGGTGTGGCCCCGGCGGCGTAATGCTTGATGAACAGTTCGTGGGTGCCGGACGGCAGATGCGGGACGGAGAGGGTGTTCTCTCCCGGAGGCAGCACGACGTAATCATCCGTAATCCCGGGGATATGGTATGCGTAACGGTAGGTCATCACCGGGTTGCAGTCGAGCGAACTCAGTTCGATCTTCAATTCGTCGGAGGCGGACTTCAACGTGATGGCTGACAGCTCGGTTCCCGCGAGAAACGGCGTCGATGCAACCTTTCCGTCGACGATTGTCCGCATGATGTTCACTCTTTTATCCCGGATGTCGTCGACAATCCATCCGGGGTTGACCTGAATGATCTCGTCGGCGCTTCCCAGCAGAACGCTCCCGTCTGCGGGATCGTGGTAGATGGAGGCGTACGACCGGTCGGGAACGGGCAGCAGGTTGACCTCGCCCGAATCGGTCTCCAGGGTCCATACGCCCGTTGAGGTGACGATCCACAGGTCGTCGCCGACCTTTTCCAGGTCGATGATGTTGTCGCTTCCCGATCCGCTGGTCGGAAGCCGGTATAAGCGGGTCTGGTCCATCGCCTGCGACACCCGCAGGAGTTTGTCGGTGGCTCCTACCCAGATCTCGTCGTCCGGGGCGATGTAGAGTGTGTTGGGGTAGTTGCCGGTCAGCTCCTTGACGCTGATGCGCTGCAGGCTGTTGTTGTCGATCCGGATCAGGGTGTCGTCCCGGAAGAGGATGGCCCACAGGGTCCCCCGGCTGTCCAGGGCGATCCGGTTGACCAGATTGTTGGGCAGTCCCGTCTCCGTATTGATCGCCTGCTGTGCCCGGCATACCTCGCCGGCTTTCAGTGTTGCGGAGTCCACGGCCATGATGCCGCCCAGGTAGCTGCCCACCCACAGATGGGCGTCGGCATCCTCGACAATACTGTAGCACCAGTTGGCGTTGTATTTCCCGCCGGCATCCTCGATGTGGAAACTCTCGAAGTGGTGTCGGCGCTTGTCGAACCGGTTCAGACCGCCGTCGGTCGCCACCCAGACCGTTCCGTTACGGTCCTGGAAGATGTCCCGGACCCGGTTGTGCGAAAGTCCGCTGTTCGCATTCCCGGGCAGGAACCATTCGGTCTCCTCGTCCGCCGCGCGGATGATACCGTTGGGCCCGCCGAGCCACAGGGCTCCGTCCGTGTCGCGCAGCATGGAGGAGATCTGGTTGCCGTCGCCGCGTCCGGTCAGGGTGCTCAACTGGATGATGTTCAGACCCGAGGTGGTGTTGGTGATCGAAAGCCCCGTATCGGTTCCGGCCAGCAGGTTGCCTTCGGCATCGACCCTCAGCGACCAGATGATGTTGTTGGCGATGGAGCCCGGGAGGCGCGAATCGTGCCGGTACAACGTCGTGCCCTGCTCCTTGGTGAGGAGATACAGCCCGTTGTCGGTCCCGGCCAGCAGGCCTTCGGCGCAGAGCTGCAGGGATTTGATCGAATTACCCTTCAGGGTTTCGGACACGACGCGCTGTGCCGACAGATCATAGGTGAGCAGGCTGCCTTCGGTGCCGACATAAAGGATCCGATTTTCGGGATCGAGGGCCAGGGCATTGACAAAAATCGAGGATTTGTCCGTTCCCCGGTATTCCAGCCTGATTGGTTCGATCCGGTTGCCGGAGAGGTCGTATCGGCACAGTCCGCGGTAGGTCCCGACGTAGAGGCGTTCCCGGTCGTATAAAAGGGCATATACGGCGTCATGGGGCAGATCCAAGTCGCATTTCCGTAATTCGTCGGTCTGAAAATCGTATTCGTACAGCCCGGACAGGGCTCCGATCCACAATTTGTCCTCCACGGAGATCATGGCGCGGATTTCGGAGGGGTTATGTGTCGTAACCGGGTATCGCACCATTCCCGATTGGGTCTCCAGAATCTGCAAACCGTTGTTCGTGCCGAGGTAGAGCGCCCCTTGGCGGGATATGACTCCGTAGATCTGGCATCCGGGAAATCCGTTGTCGGGACCGTAGCCGTATATTTTGTATCCATCATAACCGAAAAGGCCGTAGTCGGTTCCCAGCCAGGTCAATCCGTTTTCGGCGCGCGTGATTGCATGGACCGCCATCGGCATATTGCCGACGGAGATGTTTTTCCAGAGCAGGTGTTCCGCGGCTTGTGTCTGGATGCAAAAGACAAGGATAAGGAGTATGGATGTCAAAAATCTTTTCATGACTTTGTCGCCTAAAAGCTTCAATATGCATTGAGCGGATGGTCGTGTAAACAAAATTAATTTATTTTCTCGAGAAACGCTATCGAAACAATTCGATAAACTTCGTTTGGGTCCGAATTATCTGTGTTTATTATTCAGAAAAGATTGGCGGAATAATAGAACAATTCTGTGATATGGCACTAAAAAGTTGAATTGCCTCCTCTCCTGGACCGAGAATTTCGGGACACGGTGGAATGCCCTCGAAGCGCTCTGCAAAAAGCCGTTTGACGATGAACCGGCTGCGGTTGTGCTCCAGGCCCGCCCTTCACAGCATCTGCTCG
>ERZ857922.1551-NODE-1551-length-27462-cov-3.922319_pt1 | contig 27462 bp, 33 predicted proteins | sample MGYA00519579_ERZ857922 | MGnify/ENA primary metagenome ERZ857922 (study PRJEB31778, sample SAMEA3449375) | human gut metagenome | biome: human gut; feature: human-associated habitat; material: faeces | place: United Kingdom | collected 2010/2012 ... | reverse complement strand
CCCCGGAAGCATTCCCAAGCCAAGCCATTTATTATAAATTTTTCCATATTTCCAGTCCGTGAATGCCGCAACTGTACAAAATACAATCAGATAAACAATCATACTTATTTCAAGCATACAAATCACCTGCTGACTGAATTGTTTCTATCAGGACATAATTCTCAAATTCCCTTATCGTCTGTATTGTATTTACCTTGCAATCACGAAATATTAATTCATAATATTTATCTGTTTCTGATAAACTTATTTCTGCCAATGCACTAAATGCCTTCATCGTCTTCCTAACAGCATCGTTATTATATAATTCTTTATTCAGTAAAAGTTTATTCTTCATACCATGCCTTTGCTATTTCATCTAAATCATATTCCTGTTCTGACGTCTCCGATATTGAAACTTCTTCATTCTCTTCCGGTAAAAAAGAACTATAAAGAGCTCTCGTTACAATCAACTCTCTGATTTCCCTTGTATCATTACTCAATGCTAATTTCAGATTTTGATTCAAAAGCTCATTTTGAAATGCACCAACATCATCATAATCACAGGTTTTTTCTTTTCCTGAAAATTTGATGATATATGTTTCTTCTGTCTGATCTAATCCTATATAATATTTATCTGTAAAAAGATAAGCAGCTCTGTAAATTGCTTTTAATGGATATACTTCCTTATTTACTCGAAATTCAACTCTTCCATCATCCTGTATCTCATAGTCCAGCATATCTTTCCTCCAAATTTCGTTTTCACAGTTTTTTCACATTTAATTTTACGCTTATTACTTCGCATTGTAAATAATATTCTCATACCTTTATTTATGTAAAATAAGGTTACTGTTCACTCCGTTCACAGTAACCAAATAAGGCGGGGTGTATGAAGTCCCGCCTTGTTTTGTATGGTTCATATGATTTTGTAGATATGGTTAAATGATCCTTTTTTTGCGTATGATTATGTTATTCCTTTGCGCATAAGATCATGAATAATGTGAACCCTGACGAGTTCGACATGATTTGTGAGTACGTTGATGTCCCCGGACGGTAACGGTGTTTACATAAATTTATTTTGCATCCTGCGACCTTCTTCGCACTTCACGGATTACTGATTAATATTTTTCTTCCTTTTTCCTTTTCCAATGGTCATTATTTGACCATGATACCACTTGTCAGCGTAGAGGTAGATTCTTTTGTACCTGACTGACTGGCTGCATGGTATCCACGCACACGGTAATATGTACCTGATGGAACTGCTACGTCGATTTCTTTACTCAGCTTTGTTGCATTTTTTGCTGTAAATTCCCATATTTTATAGGTTCCGTAGCTTCCATTGACCTTCCGTTCCAAAAAGATTGACAGATATACTTTGCTACACTTTTTATGGCATTGTGTTAATCCAGAAATAACAATCTCATTACTGGATATCTTTTTAATTGTAGCATTACCAAAATTAAGATAACTGCTTCTTGCCAGAATCGTTGAAGTATCTTCTGCATAGTCTTCTGTCGTTTCTTCATCTGTAATCTCATCGAGAATACTGATGGTATCTGCATATACCGGTGCAATACTCATTCCAACAGACAGTCCAACCGCCAGACTGATTCCAAGAATCTTTTTCCAGATATTCATTTCTCACTTCCTTTCGCTATGTAAACAGCCTTTACATAACTATATACGTAAGAAATCTGAAAAAATCACTCTAAAATTTCATATATTTTACAATTTTTTTTAATTCATCCGCTTGCATTTTGCCAATCCAGGAATATGTACAATCCTCATATGACCATGTGGCAATATATGTAATATTTTGATCCTTTTCATCTTTTAATTCTTTTACTATAATCTTTATATCACCATTAATTATCTCAGCTAAAATATTTTCAGTTCCATTAAGACTTTTAATTTTACTTGTTGTAGCTTGATCCTGTTTATCAATATAAAAGGATTCAACATTATCTTTATATTTATACTCTATATCTGCATAAGACGAGGTTTCTCTTATCTCATAATCCAAAAACTCCATCCCGTACGGCCTATAATAAAATTCCGGCATTTTTACATCCAGTTTTTCTTCTATATCTGCAATTGCATCACTTTCTTCCGTACTCGCATGTTCATTCTCTTCCGTATTATCTACCAGCAACTGGCTGTCATTCCCGCTCAATATCCGCACACTGTTCACCAGATACTTCCGGTTCGCCTCGCTGCTCATACTTGCAGCGAACACGCAGATCAGACACAGGCCCGCGATTCCGGCGATCCTGCCAAAGCGCACATAACTGTGTTTCCTTTTGCCGGAGTTTCTGTTCGCATCGCGTGCAGGATCCTTTGATACACCTGCGTTTTTTCTGAATTCCAGAATTTTCTTTTCCGTAGATTCAGGAGCTGCTTCTTCTGTATTCTTCTCATCTTCTGCCTTCTCATCTGCCGTATCCTCCAGCAGACCTTCTTCTCTGGCACGCTGATAGAAGCTTTCTCTGGAAACGCTCAGTTTCTCTACGATATCCTGATTGTCCTCAAATTTTCTGCCATCAAAAAGAGACTCCTCGATGGCATCTGCTTCCTTCAGATATTCCTCTTCCAGCCACTGACGGAATTTCTCGTCATCCTCCATATCCGGCATATCCAGGAATGCATCATCTATCTGATTGTCTTTCTGTTCTTTCTCAAACTCTTTTTTCATGATATTATCTCTTTCTTGACAATTCTTCCCCGGTGGTTCATAGTTATTGGTAATAAAAATGATTTTCAGGAGGTTTTCCCTATGAAACATATTGTACTTACCGGCGGCGGTACTGCCGGACATGTTACACCAAATATTGCTCTGATCCCGACACTCAAAGCTGCCGGATATCAGATTTCCTATATCGGATCTTACGAAGGTATCGAACGTAAACTCATTGAAGAAATGGGTATTCCATATTATGGAATCTCATCTGGAAAGCTGAGACGTTATTTCGATCCTAAGAACTTCTCCGATCCTTTCCGGGTATTAAAAGGGTTCCATGAAGCAAAAAAGCTTCTCAAAAAACTGAAACCCGATGTAGTCTTTTCCAAGGGTGGTTTCGTTACCGTCCCTGTTGTAATTGCAGCCAAACGCTGCAAGATTCCAGCAATCATCCACGAGTCAGATATGACCCCGGGACTTGCCAACAAACTGTGTATTCCATCAGCCGTTAAAGTATGCTGTAACTTTCCTGAGACTGTCAGCAGTCTTCCGGCAGATAAAGCCGTACTGACCGGCACACCGATCCGTCAGGAGCTGATGAAAGGTAATAAGGAAGCCGGCCGTCAGTTCTGTGGATTTACTTCTGACAAACCGGTACTGATGGTGATCGGTGGAAGCCTTGGTGCAGCCTCTGTAAATGACCATATCCGCAAGCTCCTCCCGGAACTTCTGAAAGATTTCCAGGTGATCCATCTCTGCGGCAAGGGCAAAATGGATGAGACCCTCAAGGGTACCGAAGGCTACGTTCAGTATGAATATATCAAAGAAGAACTTCCGGATCTTTTTGCCCTGTCTGACGTGGTAATCTCCCGCGCAGGTGCAAACGCCATCTGTGAGATCAGTGCTCTTCACAAACCAAATCTTCTAATTCCGCTGTCTGCTAATGCCAGCCGTGGTGACCAGATCCTGAATGCCCGTTCTTTCGAAAAACAGGGATTCAGCATGGTACTTGAGGAAGAAGAAATCACTGATGAGAAACTTCTGGATACGATCCATCAGCTGTATAACAACCGTCATTCTTTCGAAGAAGCAATGTCTGCAGGTAAACAGATGGATTCCATCCATCATATCGTTTCTCTGATCGAAGAATGTGTTTTATCAAAAAAATAAACAAATAGCAGGATGCAGGCAGTTATCAATGTGACTGCCTGCATATCTTTTCCATTTCTTCAATTATCCAGGCTTTCGACCGCAGATTCCTGTTGTTTACATTATTCGGTGTAATTCCATACTCACTTGCCACTTCTGCCGCTGAGAGTTCATGGAGTTTCGTTTTGACCAGAATATCGTAATTCATCGGATTCCTCTTCCGAAGTCTGTTCAGTACAAGTTTCTGATATTTCTCTTCTTCCATACGAAGTATTCTTGCCTCTGGATTACTCTTTTCATCCACCGGCTCATACGCATTTTCCTCATCATCAATCGTATAACTTTCCTGTCTGGATGAGGCTTTTCTATAATAATCCATACATTTGTTGGATGTCGCTTTCATCACCAGTGCTTTCAATCTGCCAGGTCTGGAATAATCCAGTTTTTCTTTCACTTTGAATAATGCCAGAAAAACTTCCTGACTGATATCTTTTGAAAGTTCGTAATCTTCTGTGATGCAAAAAGCAACATATGCTGAGAATCCTTGGTAGTGATCGTAAAAATCATCAAAATTCTCAATTATCATCTGTAACTGTGCTCTTTTCTTTATGCTTTGACTTTTGCCAGGATCTCTTCCTTCATTTCATCTGTCAGTTCTCCCGGTTTCCATGTAAGTCCAACCTGATCACCTTCATAACGTGGAATCAGATGCATATGGAAATGAAATACAGTCTGACCGGCAATTTCTCCATTATTCTGTACAATGTTAAACCCGTCACAGTGCAGTCCGTCTCTGAGCCTGGTTGCCATATGTTTGGCAAGGATCATTGCTTTTCCGGCAGTCTCATCCGGAAGTTCATAAATATTGGCTGCATGAGCTTTGGGCAGGATCAGTGCATGTCCCTTTGAAGCCGGACCGAGATCCAGAATTACGCGAAAATCTTCGTCTTCATATAAAGTAGCAGATGGAATTTCTCCGTTTGCAATTTTACAAAAAATACAGTTTTCCATGATGTAGTCCTCCTTACAAATAAACTGTTTTCTTTTTCTATTGTCTCGTATTTTCGCGATTTTTTCAATACGAAATTTGTTGATTCCGATATTTTTGCATAATATACTCAGATTGAGGTGACAGATTATGCAGGAAAAAAACATTATCACACAAACAAAAAAAGAGTTTCAGTCGATGTTGTCCACATTTTCGCATGAAATAAGAAATCCGCTGGCATTGATCACCAGCGAAATGCAGATGTTGTCGGATTCACAGCCACAGCTCTGTTTCAACGAACACTGGGATAACATTATGGAAAATCTGAACTATATCCGTGAGCTGCTGGATGAACTTTCCAGATATCAAAATGCTGGTCACATTTCCCTTGTACAGACAGATTTAAGTATCTGCCTGGATCGAATTACCAGTTCCTTTCGACCGGCACTGGACTACCTTGGAATCTCCTTTGAGACTGACATCCCCCGTGATCTTCCCCAGATCAGTCTGGATCAGACAAAAATCCGTCAGGCTCTTTTTAACCTTCTCCGTAATGCGCAGGAATCTATCCAGCATACTCATGGCAGAATTCTTTTTTCCGCTTCTGTCGTTCCGGACGGTGTCCAGATCACCATCTCGGATAACGGATGTGGCATGACAGAAGACCAGATTGAAAACGCCTTTCGTCCCTTCGTAACATACAAGCCCGGGGGCACTGGCCTCGGGCTTGCTGTCACCCGGCAGATCATTGAAGCCCACCAGGGTACACTATGTGTAGAAAGCACTCCGAAAGAAGGTACTTCCTTTTATATTTTTCTTCCAGGATGATAAAAAATCACTGCAAGAAAGAACCCGGACACCATCCCGCCTACATGGGCTGTGTTATCCACTCCCGTACTTGCGAAACCAAAATACAGAGAAAAAGCTGCCATGACCAGAATCTGTCTCATAGACAGATCACCCAGCCATCCTTTATTGCGAATGACAATATAGATCATGGCTCCCATAACTGCAAACACCGCTCCGGATGCTCCTGCTGATACAGCAAAATCCTGCGTACGTAATTCGATAAGTAAAGAAATCACATTTCCAAGTACTCCACCGATCAGATAGATCAACAGAAATTTTATTTTTCCAATTACCTGTTCCAGTCTGCTTCCAAGTACAAATAAAACCAGCATGTTATTCAGAAGATGTTCAATTCCAAAATGCAGAAACATACAGGTGAACAGTCTGTAATATTCTCCACCCTGAATGATCATTGGTGTAAAGGCAGCTCCACAATCCAGCATATGCATGGTATTCTGGGAGCTTCCTGTAAATTCCACGATCAGAAATACCAGAATATTCAACAAGATCAGTCCGGCAGTCACCGGCTCTTTGCGTAATTCTTCCACAGGTTACTCTCCTCTGTTTTTGTATTCAGAGAATACATATGTATTCTGCTGTTGTTCGTCTATTTTAGCAGATGCCGTTCCCTGTGGCAAGGCAACACTTCACCTGTGCTGTCCGAAATACTGCCTTCGAACCCTCATGTCCGATGATTTTCTTTTCAGAAGTTATCTATCCCCTCAGAAATACATATCTTGCCTGAGCAAAATCCACCTGATCCTCATCCTGCAGAAAATATTCTTCCTCTGCCCCAAGCATTCTGCCATTAACAGAAGTTCCATTCCTGGAATTCAGATCTGCCAGATAATAGTTCTCACCTGTTTTGCGTATTCTTGCATGCACCCGGCTGACTGTCGGAAGCGAGATCACTACATCCGAAGCCTGTTCCAGTTTTCCGATCACGGTCAGTTCCCGTTCCAGATAAACCGTCGGAAGTTCTCCGGGTTCCCGACTTACCAGGCTGGCTGTACCTGACAACTGTCCTGCCGAAAGAACTACCGTTTCACCATATGTTTCCTGTTCTGTTGTATCCTCACCAGTTTTCTCACATTCCCATGAATTTTGTTCTGTACGGTTTTGTTTTTCACTCTTTTGCTCTATATCTTTTATTTCTTTTCTCTCTGTTTCATGTTTTTCTATATTCATTCCGGCGAGTTCCCGCTGTACTTTATTTCTCCATTCTGCAGACTGTTCCTGTTTTTTCTTCTTTTTTTCTTCCATCCAGGTCCATCCTGCCCCAACTCCCATCAGGAGTATTGCCGCTCCCAATACAACTTCTATTGGAATTTCCGGAAAATATCCCAGATAGCGGAAAATGAGAATTCCCAGCAGGAACAGAACCCCCACTGCACACCCGGCTGCAGGCTGCCACTTCCTGTCCTTTTTCTCCTTTTTTTCCTCCTGAAAAAATTGCGGTGGCTCCTCCATTTCTTCCACGTACTCTTCCTTATCTCTGATTTTTGTATCGCTCTCTGCAATTTTCTCTTTACTGTTCTCAGATCGATAAAGCAATTCCTTAATATTTTCCAGCTGCATCCCTGGCTCCATGGCTTTTCGGTAAATTCCATATCCAAGATTTACAGCTGTCGGATCCTCATGGTCAAGTTTGGGCAACAAATATTCGGTCAGTTCCCGAAACTGTTCCTGCACCGGATGGTGATAATCCGGCAGACAGCAGAACGAAACCTCTTTTTTCTCCACATCCAGAAAAATATATTCCGGGCAAAGCACCAGTTGTTCCGTATTCAGAAGAAACTCTGCCATTTCTTCTATTACATGGAGAAATCCTTTCAAAATCATTTCCAGATCTTCTCCCTGCAGTTTACGCTGTTCGTAAAAAGATGCCAGCGACTGCTTTGAAGTGATATCATAATAAAAGAGCCATGTTCCATCCAGTCCCTGCATGCGGCATTTTAATATAGAAGACATTGTATTTCCTGTCAGGATCCGTACCTGATAAGAAGTGGTATTGATTGTTTCATCCCCATGGAGGATCAGATAATTATGACTTACATCTCTTTTATATTCTGCAAACATATTTTACACTCTCCTATATGATCCTGTACTCTTATTATTCTGTATCCTTCACGATTTCAGATGCTGCTTTTACTTTGCGGATCCACTGCGCCGGACGAATGATCTTTGAACTGCCCTCCGTCCGCAGTACCCAGCGAAAACCTCCAAATCCGGCGATTGTATCTGCCTGATAGGAGACTTTTACTGTTTTTCCATCGCTGACCTGGTAAGACAGATTCTCTGCGCCAAAGAATCCCACATTTCCAAGTTCCTGTGCTTTTGCAGAAGCGGCTTCATATATCTGTCCGTTTTTTTGTACACCTTCTATACTTCCCGCCAGTGCCGCCTCGTACGCTGCAGCCGTCAGCCAGGAACGATTATGTACAAAGAAGGAAAGATATAAAACTCCCATTACCGTTATCAGCACAAGCGACATCACGCAGGCTGCCTCTATTGTAAAACTTCCTTTTCTGACTTTCATAGCAATAATCCTCCCAGATATCCAAATAGTAAGAAAGGCACCAGTGGAATTTCTGTCTTGCGTCCTTTTTTGCATATAACCAGAAGGACTCCCGCATACACCGCTGCGATCAACATTCCGATACATGCCATTCTTACATACATTTCTGTATGCAGCATTGTTCCTAGTGCCAGAAAAATCCAGCCATCGCCCATTCCAATCTCTCCACCGGTCAGAACACTTACCGCCAGTATCATCAGGCTCACACCAAATGGCAGCAGCCAGTCTTCCAGTGGTCTTTCTGCATAAATGCTAAAGGCAAGACCAATGATTCCATAAGTACCTGTCAGCAACAGTGAAATTTCTTTTTTCTTCCAGTCTTTCCAGCCCATAACTGCCAGGAACAACACGGTCATTACTTCTCTGATCTGCATAATCCTCTGCCTCTTATCCACAGCTGCTGCAGGCATGCATTCCTCCAAGCTGTGATTCTTTTACCAGTTTTACAGTTCTTTTCAAGCCACTGCATGTAGCAAGATTGTGATATCGATTTCCCGAAGATGTAACATACACCACCCCGGATGGTTTCTGATTTCGACTGCAGCTTTCACAGGGACTGTACTTCTGTCCGCTGTCATTACGGGCATGCGTCAGAGATGAACCCGAAATCTGATTAATGGATACCTTCAGATAACGACATCCTGCCTTCTTATGGTATACCGTTCCCGTTTCTGTCACATACACCATTTCTTCCGGTTCTCTGGTCTCTCCGGAAAACGCTGTCTCATCAGCTCCTGTCCATGCATGGACTTTTACTGTGTTATGCATCCATACCTTCGGCAAAGGAACAAATGCTCCGATCGGAGTATATGCATAGACATCCGGCAATGTAATTTCTTCCGGTCCCTTTCCATCCAGCACATATGCATACATTCCGGCTTCTTTTGTCTTTTCACATAATGCCTGCAGATGTTCTGTCTGAATCCGGTAAATATCCATAAAAGAGATCATCGTCACCATTCCCAGCAAAAACATAGGAAGCACAAGTGCTGTTTCCAGCGCCAGACTCGCCTTTTTGTTCAAGGCACAGAAAGATACTTTTTCAGAAGATGTGTTTAAAAATAAATTTGAGATTCTTCTAGCCATCGAGGAAGCCAGGATTCTGTTTTTAAGAGAGCATTTCCTTTCTTTTTTTATTTTTCTTTTCTTTTTTGCAGTCTCGTTTTTTTTGTTTTTCTTTCTACCTATCTTTGTAATAGTATTCCCATAATCTTTTTCCTTCTGAAAAAGCATCTTTCTGCACCTCTTTTCCGTGGGGCGGCTCGTCGCCGCCCGTATTTCCTTAAATCCATTTAAATCCAGTTTTTAAATATAACTGTACTGCCTTGTCACCGAAAAAGTCTGCTTTCGGTTTGCCTCTACATCCACAGATATTTCAGCCGCTTCTATGCAGCAGTCCAGCCGGAAACCTTCCTTTCCTTTTGTACTGCGGATTTCCACTTCGATCATGTCCATACCTCTTGTCAGCTTGACTGCTTTTGATTTTGACAAAAGCAGCACCTGCAGATAATCTTCATAGGACATTCCACCTTTCGCATCCCTTCTCTGGCTGTCCAGTCCCTCAAGGAGATTCGGCAGGTTTTCCAGAGAAAGCTGCCAGGTTGCTGCCGTCTTAGTCAATGGTACTCTGCCTCCATGAAACAGCTCCCGAAGATCCAGAATACTTTCTGCAAAGGACCAGCACAAAATCAGTGCCGCCTCAATCGCCACTGCTGCAGGCGGTATCAGAAATCCCGATGCAATTGCCAGGGCAAGTGCCTGAATCTGGGCCCTTTTTCCGGCATCCGCCATAAGACAGGATGCATTAATTCCCTCTCTGATCAGCAGAAGACGCTTTGCCACGGCTTTTAGATTTTCCTGATCACTTTTCTTTCCCGCCAGAAGATATTCCAGCTGATAATGCAGCCCTGCTTCAGAAGGAGAAATATAGTTTCCCAGATGCTCCATCAGATACTGCTGAAACAGTACTTTTGCTGATCCGGAATTATCTTTTCCCGTTTTCTGCGGCATCGCCATTCCCTGTTGAAGTGTTCTTCCTGATAACAGATCTCCATGTGAGATTTTCTGATCAGAAATTCCTTTTGATGCCGGAACGACCAGATCCAGAAGTCCCATACGCCGAATCCTCTGAATCACCGGAACTGGATTTACCACCTGCGGTTTTACCTCTCCATCTGAAAAACTCTCTCCCGAAGTGCCATCACCAAAATCTCCGGATTCTTCCTTCTTTGAAGCCTCTTTGGCTTCCTGGCTCTTCTGTGCCGCAGAATTCATTTCGGAATCATAATTTTCCAGTGTATTCCCTGCTTCCGCCTGTTTTCCATCTTTCTCTGCCTGCTTCACTTTCTGCTCTTTTTTCTTATATCGCTTCACAAGTGTCTGTACTCCCTGACTTCCAAGCGTATCTTTCATATAAGTGACTGCCTGCTGGTAAAAGACTTCGCCATCTTCATCTGTTGCCAGACGATATCCACTGAAACCACCCTGCCTGAGTTTCAGCTTCTGACTGTTCTGTTTCAGTATCGGTTTCATATAAGACTCAAAATTATCATAAACTGCTGCCAGATTCAGATCTGTTCCTCCCTGTGTTCCATCCAGAAAAAACAGATCATAATTTTTCAGAAGAAAACGATCATACTGTCCAAACAGAGAATAAAGTCCAATATCCATACTGTTCAGAATCTGTGTTCTCGCTGCCGCTGCCTGCACAGATTGAATGCTCGTTGCAACCAGTGATAGCAGGAGACTTAAGATCAGCGCCAGAAAAACAGTAATACTGCCCTTTTTCTCCATCAGCTCTCTCCTTTCTTCATCAAATTGAATTACTCTGTTTTGTGATTTTACTTAAGATTGCCTGTACCAGATTTGTCAGCTGCTCTTTAAAAATAATGACAAGGCTGATCAACACCACCAGGATCAGAATAATCTCCACAACCCCTACTGCATCTTCTTCGTATACAAATTCTTTTGCTGTTTGCAGATAATCCCGCATTGTTTTACCTCCTCGTTTTTTATACAATCATCCATAGAACGACAAAAATGCAGGTATCATGATGATCGCCATCACCACCGCAAGCATCATGATCATTGGAACAAGCAACTTTGTTGCTGCTGTTTCCCCCATTACCCTTGCCTTTCTTTTTCTTTCATCCCATGCTTCCAGAGCTTCTTTTTCCAGAAGATCTGCCATCCTGTGTCCGCCTTTCTGGAGATTCTGAATCAGGATCGTAGAAAATGTTTTATATTTCATCTGTCCACACCGCTCTCCAAACCTTCGGTAAGCTTCCAGTTCTGCCACACCACTGTCCATTTCATGGCAGGTCGTCGTCACGGCTTCATATGCATATCGTCCTTCTTTCGGACAATTTCTCAGATAATCTGAACTGATCTTCTGAAATGCTCTGCGAACCGTCATACCTGCCTGGATCAGAAGTGTAAACTTCATGATCAGCGACGGATAATCCATCAGAAGCTGTTCTGCCCGTTTTGCCATCTCTTCCTGCTGTTCTCTCGCTTTTTTTAACATCAGCACGACTGCCGCAAACAGGGCCAGTGCTGCCAGAAGTGTTCCAGTACTCTCCCCTGGTTTCTGCCACTTAAGTGTCTGGCCATCCCAGGAATCCGGCAGATAATAATAATCCGGATCCTGTTTTTCCCTGTTATACTGTTCAATCACTTCTTTCAGCTCTTTCTGTCTTATTTCTTCCGGCGACTGCTTCACTTGTGCATTTTCCGCTTCCGTTTCTTCTGTCTCTTTTTCCGGAATCTGAACAGCAACTTTCTCCGGCTTCCCATCACCTACGGAAACCTGCAGTTCCTCCGTATAAGCCCCATCCTCACTCTTCTCGATTCTGTGGCCTTTCTGATAAATTTCACTGTCTCCATTTGTCAGTGTCATCGCCATTCCTGCCAGATTTCCACAGACGGCAACGATCAGAAACAGACGGAGGCTTTCTTTATCAGCAATACCATCCAGCCTGAGCCACCCTGCTTTCCAGACTAGCACAGTGCCAAACGCTGTCATAAAAATAATAAAATGTACCCACATACTGCTTTCTCCTACACTTCAATATCAACAATTCTGCGCCCAAGCCAGTAAGATAACACATAAATCCCCAGACAAAGTGTCATCGCACACATTCCAAAAAGATTCCCATACAGTACACTTAAGAATCCCGGAGAGGTCAGTTTCAGGTAGAGAATGATTCCGGCCGGCATCAGACTCATGATCATCTGTTCTGCTTTCTTTGCCGCCAGCGTTGTCTCAATTTCTTTACGGACATCGATCTTGTCTCCAAGCATCCGCGCAGAAGTCTGTATGATCCGATTCATATCTCCACCGGTTCTCTTGGCGGTGTAAAATACTGCAGCAAAATTTTCCACATCTTCAATACCACTCCTGTCTCCAAGGCTCAGTAAAAGTTCCTCAACCGGAACACTGACTCTGAGCTGTGTTTCTATGTAATGAAACTCCTTCACGATATCTGTCTCTTTCGGATACAGTCTCTCCAGGTCCCTGGAACATGCTGCCACTGCATTTTCGACAGAGTAACCAGCCTGTACAGCTACGCTTAATGCATTCAGCGCATCCTTGAACTGATAATTCAGTTTCCTTTTTCGTTCTCTGATCAATCCTTTCTTTTTCAGTCTCATAAACAGGACAGTAACAGGAACTGTCAGCAGCATCAGCCACCAGTTTTGATAAAACAGATAATCCATTGCTCCACAGAGCAGAATGCTCTGTATCAGATATTTCAGAATCTCTGTTTTTGAAAAATGATATTCCGCATAATTCTGTTTCATATAGTCACCCCTGCCCGTATCAGTTTTTCTCGGTTCAGAAGGGACGCAATCTGCACCAGCCCTTTTCCCTCCTGCCACTGATATAATGTCCGGGTTTTTATTTCATGATCTTCGAATCCACAGATTTCTGTTATCTCCAGTACTTTCCGGCTTTTATCCCGCATTCTTCCCAGATGGATCAGAATATCCACTCCTGAGGCAATCTGACGTCGAATCGCTTCCAGCGGAAGATCTACTCCCATCAAAGTCATTGTTTCCAGACGAGAGAGCATATCCTCGGCCGAATTGGCATGTGCCGTACTCAAACTGCCTTCATGACCGGTATTCAGTGCCTGTAGCATATCTACCGCCTCGCCTCCGCGAACTTCACCCACAACAATACGGTCCGGTCGCATACGAAGAGCGGTCTTGATCAGATCACGTATCGTAACTGATGTTGCACCTTCTGTATTTGCCATCTTTGCCTCCAGCCGTACCAGATTCTCAATACCCTGAATCTTCAGTTCTGCATTGTCTTCAATAGTGATCAGTCTCTCGTCACTGGGTATAAAATTGGACAGTGCTCCAAGAAACGTTGTTTTTCCACTTCCTGTTCCTCCGCCAATGACCATGGAATATCTTGCCCTGACCAGTGTTTTCAGAAATTCCGCACATTCCGCAGGCAGACTTCCAAGCGCGATCAGTTTTTCCATGGTGATCGGTGTATCCGGAAAACGACGGATCGTCAGTATCGGACCATTCAATGCAACCGGGCGGACCACCGCATTCACTCTGGCTCCGTTTTCCAGACGGGCATCCACAATAGGCATTGATTCGTTGACCACCCGGTTGCATTTTCCGACGATCTGCTGGATCACATCTTCCAGCTTTTCTCCGGAAGTAAAGGTCTTTTCCCAACGGGAAAGCTTTCCGGCCCGTTCCACAAATATTGCATCCGGACCATTCACCATGATCTCTGTCACCGTTTCGTCCTCGATCAGTTCCTGCAGCACATCCAGTTTTCTTACAGAATGAAACAATTCCTGACGGAGCTGTACTTTTTCCTTCAGAGAAAGGCAGGAATCCCGCATCCTCTCCAGAATCAGTGTATCAATTTCTTCCAGGATCTCTTCATCGGTCAGTTCTCTTGCAAGGTCCAGTTTTTCCATCAGAAGCATTCTCAGTGACTGAAAAGTTTCTCTGCTCATACCTCATCCTTTCCGAGCAGTTCTCTGACAAAATCGCCAAGCGTTCCCCAGACCAGCTGCTCTGCGCGAAACGGCTCTGCCAGGACTTCCTGTCCATACGGCAGATTCAGTTTTACCATACGGCTCAAAATCTGCGGATAATCCCGCACACTCAGAAGTTCTTCAAACTGTGCCAGTTTACTCCGTGACATTTTGTCTGTTTTTATCGGAGTATAAACCGTAGTACACATGTCCAGCATCTGAAAAACCTCCTCGATCCCGTTTCCTATATCAAGTACAATCGTCTCATAAGAACTGTGGAGAATGATTTCCTGCAAAAGATGTTCCCAATCCTGCCAGGAAGTTCCTCTGATATCCTCCGGTGACTGCACAGGTGGAATAAAATCCACGTTTCCCATACTCTCTGCCATTCCATTCATCTTAACTGCAATCCCTGTACTTCCCTGTTTTACAAAATACAGAAGATCACTGAGTGTATGTAAAAATTTTTTCTGCATCAGTTCTTCAAACCCGGCATACTCTTCCAGATTCAGATAAAGGACACTTTTTTCCCTGCCCAATATCTGCGCCAATGTCAGTGCAAAGCAAGTCTGAAGGCAGCCTCCCAGCGGCGAATATACTCCCAGTATCTCCGTCGTCTTCTTTAATACTGGCAGCTGCGCCGGAAGAATTGCCTTCTCCGCACCATAACAGGCCATCACTTCGCGTACTACATCTGATGATGCCTGATATTTATACACACCAGTATACTTCTCCAGTTCCTTTGGCTTACTTCCCTCTGTCAGGATCACGATCTTACCAATATCCAGTTCTCCTACTTCCCGGCACATTGCCTCCGAAGAAATCAACAGCAACTCTACGGGGTTCTTCTTCACATATGCCACCAGACTTTCCACACTGGTAAAAGCCTGGATTTCAAAAGGGATATTTTTCTTCTGATTCAGATAGTCCATAAAGTTGCAGGCATACTCTGCCTCCAGATCACAGACTGCAAAAATTTGTTTTTTCAATACATACCTCCTGCATACAGCATCACACTCATAAAGACAGGAACCGTGAAATGAATATTTTCCCACGCAGTCCCATTTCGGTAATAAGCTTTCCGTTCGCCTGTCCGGATATACGTTTTCATATATTTGACCAAATATTGGATTCGCTGGCTGAAACCGCCGCACAAGATCAGAATGGCCAGTGAAAGCAGCCCTCCTGTCAGAAATGCATACCAGATACACCACAGAATATGTACTGGTCCCATAATTCCTCCCAGTACACAAAAAAGTTTGATATCTCCCGAACCAAGCATTCGGAAATAAAACAGCCATCCGAGAACCACCAGTGGAATTCCTGTACCTGAAATAAAAAATGCCGTTCCATTCCTTCCTCCACGCCACAGATCATATCCGAACCCGATCAGCATCGAAAAAAGGATCCAGCTGTTTTTTATTTTCATCTGATACAGATCCATTAAAACAGCAACTCCGGTGATCGTCAGAAGCAGTATCCTGCCACCAATAACACCAATCACACTCCTTTCTGTATACAATTATCTCAATTATAAAAAAGGGATTTCCGTCTGAACCGACGGTTATGAATACCAGAAGATCTCTGGTGAGTTTTATTATAGAACGGACCGTGCCGTTTTGTAAAGAAGATTCGTTCGCCAAATTCTCTGTATTTCCGACATTTATGCACCGGACTTGCAGTTGCACAATCCGCCTCTGTTCGGTATAATAAAAAGCAACAGCAAAAGGGAGGCTTTATCTTCATCATGGAAAAAAACATCAAAAAAGTCGAAGATATGTCGCTGAATGCCTGGCCATCTCACAAAATGGAGCTTTACGATGGCTGGATCCTGCGATTTTCTTATTTCTATACACACCGTACCAACAGTGTGGAACAATTTGGAAACTCTACGCTTCCATGGCGTGAAAAGGTTGCCTACTGCGAAGATGTTTACAAACGTCTGGGATCTCCTGCTATCTTTAAGATCAGTCCGCTGGTATCTCCGGATTTTGATTATACTCTCGAAAACCGCGGTTATGAGATCCAGCATGTAACTGAAGTCATGACGCTTCAGCTGAGTGATGCACGTCTGGATGCGCCATATTCTGCCGTAACGATCACGGATGAGATTCCGGATATCTGGATCACAAGTCTTTTTGATCTGAAAGGAATGACAAACCCGATCCACCGGGCCGTTGTTCCTTCTATGTATCGTGCCATTCCCAAAGAAACGATCTGTGCTTCCATCTGGAAAGAGGGGAAGATCATCGCTACAGGACTTGGTATCCTTGACCGCGACTACATCGGAATCTACGCGATCCATGTAAAGGAAAAATATCGCGGACAGGGATTTGCACGCCAGATCTGTACTGCACTTCTCACGGAGGGCATGAAAAAAGGTGCTGAAAATGCCTATCTTCAGGTCGTTCAGGGAAATACCGCTGCCAAACGACTGTATGCATCTCTTGGCTTTACTGATTTTTATACGTATTGGTTCCGTGTGCAGCCTGAAGCTGTAACACAGAAAGGAGTTTCATGAAAAAAATACTGGTGGTCTGTATCGGATCACTTTTTCTGATCACTTTATCCGGCTGCAGTCTGGGAGATATTGTTGATCGTTTCTCAGATTCAGAAGATACACAGATCCAGGACATCAATCCTGGAAGCACCCGTGTATATATGGATGAGATCCGGGGTACTCTTCAGTATTTTACCGGTAATCAGCTTACTCTTCTCAGCGGATCGGATAACTATGTCTTTGATATTTCCCAGGCAACTCTGGAATGTGCAGACGGAATGCTCTGTGGCGATGCTGTCAGCGTAATCTACGAAGGGCAGCTTGACAGTACGGATACAGGTGCTGTCCGCGTGCTCAAAGTTGTTGACGACTATCATGATACTTCCGAAGTAAAAGAAGGAACTACGCGTGGACAGGTTCAGAATCTGACCGCCAATTCCATTACGATCAGATCTAAAGGTGGAAAAACCGTTACTTTCCCGATCACAGGAACAGAACAATATTATCAGGGCGGCATCAAAGCCGGCAATTGGGTTTATCTTCACTATAAGGGAGATTTTGGTCCAGCTTCAGCCGATGATCCAAATGTACTTGATGGTTCTCAGATGAAAATCTACAGTGTTTCTGATATTGATCCGCTCAATGTGCCTGCACCCACTCCTACTCCTGCACCTCAGGAGGGAGTTGAGATCAAACCGGAAAACAAACTCCGGGCTGTGATCCAGAACATTCAGACAAATATCCTTCAGGTATCCCCAGAGAATACCACAAACATCCTGAATCTGGACATGTCTGCAATTCCCTGTTATTTCAGTGGTGGAATCGAATCCGGAGCACATGTAAATGTAATTTATACCGGAGACTTCAATGGAACAACCCTTGATGGACTCACGATCCTCGGTATCACCGGAGATATCCCGGAAAACTTAAGTGAACGCAATACCGGCTTCACTATTTCCGGAGAAATTACTGCATCCACTGCCAACACCATCACCCTTCTGACTTCTGATGGCGTGCGGATCACCTGCAATACAGAAAGTGCCTCTAATGAATCCACTGGCGGACTTCTTACCGGCAGTTCCGTGAAGGTCACTTTCAACCCGGCCGATTCCAGGCAGACCAATATCTATACTGCATTAAAAATAGAAGACCTGTGATTGGGTCTTCTGCAACAGATGTTTGTCATAACTTAAAATCCCGGCAGTTTTGCCGGGATTTTCTACAGATATATGTTGATTTTGCATTTTAACATAGGCAGTCCCCTATCTATCACCACCAAAGAGTAATGCTACTTTCAGAGCTCTTTTCTCTTTGATTGCATCAAATCCTTCCTGAAATTTTTCAACAGGCAATACATGTGAAATCAGTAAATCTGTATTAATTTCTCCTTTCAGAATTGCTTCTGCGATCTGATCATGCGTTTTCATCTCTTCTGTCTCAATCGGCCATTGTACAAACTGAACCGTAAAATTTCTCATCTGACTGATATCAACTTTTAATTCATTTCCAGTCCGCAGACCATATACTGCAATCTTGCCCTCCTGTGCGATTATCTTCATTCCCTGATTAATCGTTGCCAGACTTCCGATTGTATCCAGATAAAGTGTAACTTTGCCTTTTTCTTTCTCCAGAAATTCCGCTTTTCGATCAGCATCATGATTATTGCAAACAGCTTTTGCACCAATCTTTTCTGCAATTTTCAGACTACTGTCACGATTTCCAATCATTTGTACGTCTGTATATCCTTCACAAATAAGGTTGGAAAGAAAGCATAAGCCAACCGGTCCATCTCCAACGATTAAAATGTGATCTTCTTTTTTCACATTCATCCGGTTTACTGCACTACAAGTCTCTTTCAATGTGATCATCAAAGATGCCTGTATTGCTGTAATTCCATCCGGAACAACCTGCTGCGTCAATCCTGGAGAATATAACTTTCCATCTGCTTCCATGGCTTTTGCATCTGTTACTAAACCATATTCAGAAAATCCGCCCCAAGAGCTCGCATATTTATCAGTTGATGGAAGGCTTGCACGAACAACCATGTCGCCAATTTTATAGGCTTTTACTTTTTCACCGATTTTGACAACTCTTCCGGCACTTTCATGTCCGAGAACTGTCGGGAACACCTGCGCTTCTGGCAGTTCTCCCCGAATAATTTCCATATCTGTTCCATTACATATCATACAGCTTTCTATTTTGACCAATGCTTCATATGGTCCTGGTTCTGGCATCGGAATATCATCTGCCAGACGAATCGTTCCATCTTTTTCTACTATAATTCCCTTCATTTTAATCCTCTTTTCTGCATATAAGTTTTACCTTATGATGTCCTTGCAAATTCCAGAAAATTTTCTTGACCTCTACTCCATTCAGTGTCATTTTTACAATTTTCCCTTCACCTTCTGAGGACACATCAAGACACATATTGACATATCTGAGATTGAAGATTCTGATTCCTGATAACACTGTCGGAATAAATCCCTCAAACCATATTCCTTCTATATCTTTTTTCAGACCGAATACACCTGACAGTAATAACGATATATAACCAATTGCATTCCATGTCTGTGCAGGCCATCTCCATGCTCGTCCATCATCTGCATTATAAACTTCATAAAATGTCTTATTAAAAACAGCATTTCTGATCTGCTGTGCGATCAAAGTGACAAGTAATTCTTCTTTTCTAAGTTCTGCAGCTGCAACAGCATATCCGGTCGTATAAACCGTCCATACAGACCTTGCCAAATGAGTTTTTTCAAGATGTCCCGGCATCAGCGGAATACCATACGGTGTTATTATTTTATGCTCCAGATTATCCATAATCAGATTTCTCTGCTCTTCAGACGCAATTCCCCAGATGTTCCAGACAGCACCTTCTTCCCCTGCTGTTTCCCATACCTCATCTTTAAATGCCACTGACCCGTTAGGCCCCGACGTAAATATTCCAGCGGTCGGATTCCAGTACTTATTTCGTATCATTTTCAACATCTGCGCTGCTAAAAATTTATAGTGTTCCGCTGGTTCTCCCAGACATTTCAGGATATTAAATGCACATTCAAAAGCATACATAAAATAAATTTCTGTGCTTAAGGCATAGCCCCCTGCCTCCGTATCTTCGTAAGCATCATTTGAGGAACAGAATGCTGCATAAACCAATCCTTTTTCTTCGTTAAATACTTTTTCACACTGTTGTATTTTTGCTTTTATCGTATCTGCATTTTTCAACAAGAGTTCTCTGTCATGTGAAACCAGATAGTACTCCCAGACAGAAATTACTGCTGCTGCCAAGCCATCCACTGCATTGTCTTTTCCTGATTTTAGAATGTATTCCACAGTTCTTCTGGTTACTTTAGGATCAATGAAACCAATCCCCCGAAGCAGCATCTGCATTGTATCCCGACACCAGACTCCAAATCCCATTCCTGTCCCCTGAAAAGCTCCGGCTGACCACATTCCATGTTCACCTTCAAGTGCATATTGTTGATTTCTTGCCTTATCAAGAACATCCATTGCAATCTGAAATGCAGCATCTACAGCTGGAATTCCGGTACTGATTCTGAATTCTTCCCGTGAACTTTCTCTCTTCCATTCACTTCCTCTATTCAATACTCTTGTCATATCCCCCATAGGGTTATGTCGCCACTGAAATTCTTCAGTTACCCTCTGTGCAGAAATTATATGCTCAGGAGAAATTACATATACATCTGGTTTTCCATACATCTCATCTTCAAGATGATTATGAAGAGACACCAGATTATAGAACAGGATACTGAATACACCTTTTCGAAAGGACTATGAATCAAGTATCAACAATACTCATACATGAAGGAGAAGTTTATGATACTCTCGAGATGATCGATTTCCATAGGTCAATCCATAGATTCCAAGAACCCATAATCCAATACATCCACTCTGTTCCAGTCTCTTATCAGAAATCAGTTTGATCAGATTCATCAACTCCGTATCCTTACATGGATTCATTCTATTACTCTCGGGTGTTCGCATCACACAACCTATCTGAACCAGATCCAATTGAGCAATGAGACAATACATTCCATCGATACGTGAAGGCTCATTCTTTCGAGTTCGATCCAAAGTCTTGTGATTTGAAAGAGCTATAGAAGTCAATTCAATCAGACGAATGAATTCTGATGAAGGTATCTATGGAGAACGAAAGAATTCATTGATACAAGTTGAAAAGAATAGTTGAAGAAGAGAGCACGAAGAACCATCGTAGCTTCAGAAACAATCACGGAGATGAAAGGAATTGGACACACATTGAGAACAGAGATACAATGTTTGGTTGTCTCCAGTAAGAGAGACATACAACCTTTCTCTCGAAGTGTCTTTGTGCATTGAGAAACGACCGAATAGAGAGAAGTCATTGTTGAACCTGTACTTGTCAACTCTGTCTCCAACTACACATAAGAACAATCAAAAAGAAATACTTCAATCAATTTTGTTATTGAGGAAAAGAGATAGAATCGTTCCAGATAATAAAGAGAAAGAGCAGCACTCACAAACGAATGCTTCATACTCTTCTGAACCTTTGCCATATAATAGGGAATCTTCGCACAAACTAGGAAATAGAACAAAGAATTCAATTCGATCCTTTGTTCCTCACTTGCACTCTTCACTTCTCCTTCCTCTTTTTCTAGAATCCCATACAACCGCTTTTCATCATTTCTACATACAATCAATCAACAATTAACAACTTCCTACGTCAATTGAGAACAAGAGCTTTTGCCTTTATTTAAGTTTGTGATTTCGCTAGATACAGACTCAATCTTCTGTTTCAATTTCTCTCCAACCTCATCTGAATAGGTTCCCCTCTCCAAACAACGAACTAACGAAAACAATTCTTCATATCGATTGCAATACTTCTCAATATCAACTTTAGCAACCATTGGAGAGAGGAATTGTTTTGGTTCACGAAATAGAATCAAATCGTTAGAATTGGTCAAGAACCGTGGTTCCCGTCTCTCTTTGAAATCGATTTCTGTTGTCAATTCAGCTTCTATTGACATGGAAATAGATCGAAACTCTTTAAAATGGAAATACAAAGTGAATTTCGAATAGATTGTTAATGTTGGTGAATCAATATGAATGAAGAGTATTCGCTTCTATTCACTTCAGAACATGAATCCAATGATTTAAGATTCCATCTATCGGATATGATTCATTGATTCTTTTCAATCACTTCTTTTCGTACCTCAAATGTTACCATTCATGTATTTGTAGTGAATGAGAAAATGAGATAAAAAGAGGAAAGAAGAGAAAGGGGTATAAATGAAATCAAGTATTTGAAGCAGGTGAATTGAGACAGATGATGATCAAGCAGTTTGAGTTTTGTCGTTCGCGTTTTCCAGAATTGTCCAAGGCATTCATTTGAACTAATCATGGCTCCTCCTGCTCCTGCTGGTCCTGCAACTATTAGTAGGTGGATGTTCTGTTTTTGATGTTTTTGTGGTTCTTGGTTGTTATAAGGTTTGAATGGAATCTAACGATTGATTAGTTTATCTGCGTGCTGTTGGTGGAGAAAGTGCTTCTCCTGCAACTCTGGCTCCTAAGGTCGGTCCTCTGGGAATGGTATAGGAAACAGACAAGGAGATTGATTGCTTAGGCTCCTAAGAAGGTTGGTGATGATATCCAGAAGGCCACTATGGATTGGAAAGGTCTGAAGATCACTGTGAAGCTGACTGTGGTGAACCGTCAGGCTACTGTAATGTGTGAATTGATTGTAATAATATGTAGGTGGAAGTTGTTCCTAGTGCTTCTTCTCTGATCATTCGTGAGCTGAACGAGCCCCCCAGAGATCGTAAGAAGGACAAGAACAGTAGAGAGTGAATGGAGTTAATTGATGATTAGTTAAGCACAGTGGAAACATCACTCTTGATCAGGTGATCAAGGTAGCTAAGATTCTCCGTGAGCGTTCCTATGCTAACAAGCTTGCTGGAACTGTGAAGGAGGTGTTGGGAACTTGTTATTCTGTGGGCTGCACTGTGAATGGAGAGCATCCTTCTGCCATCATTGAGAAGATCGATAATGGTGAGATCGAGGTTCCTGAGGAATAAGTGTGGTGTTTAGAGCATTTGGACAAGTTGGGGTGTTTGTTCAAGCAACAAGAGAAAGGACAGGTTACAATAGATAGGGATTGGCTCCTTTCAAACGCATTGGATGAATTCGATTTCGACTGTCTTCTGTGAAGTGACGAATAATTCGATGTTCACTTGTCTTGTTCTTCTTTATCTTGTATTGCTTGTAGAACAGTTCATACATCTCCTGATTCGCTCTATCATCCATTCCAATAGTCTCTCCTACTCAAACATATACTCTGACTCATTCAACAACAGAGAACAAGACTTCAACACAGGAGTCAAACGATATTCTAATACCGCAAGAGATAGTAAACGCATAAGAATCTCTAGCACATAGAATTGAAGATTTCCTAATAACACTCCTATATCTCAACTCTCATTCCCACTTCTACTCTCTTTCTCTTCAACCATGTTCTCTCTATCTATCATTCATTCCATGAACTTCCCACTTCTTCTTATCCCATAACACAATCAACGAATCAAGGGTTCTGTGAAGTGTAGCTATTTGAAACGAGTCATCACTATCGATTGTCTTCACTATCATCAGTAGATCCTTCCAACGTTTCAACCAACTCTACTCTTCAGGACACACTCAAACACATACCATCTGAAAGGAAGTCCAGAGAGATGGATTTGATACAAGATAGGTGAAGAGAGAAGAGAGTGATTCCCAATTTGAAGAACAGAACAACACTTCCACAGACAAAATAACTCTTCGAATGCCTGAAAACAATAATTCACGATCCTCATCACTCAAGGATGAATCCATGCTACGTTCTTGGAGGATCTTTTGATAGATAGGACATGCCTTTTTGAATTTCTTATCATCACCCTATACATCATCATTCGAATCTATTGAAACCAGAAATACGTTCACTCGTTCCATCACTGTTTTCAAATCATTTGCTTTTGTTATCTTTGTTTTCTTTTCTGTTGAATTTGATGATTCCTGATCTGAAGATGCTGGCTGAGATCGTTTGAGACTCTTCACATTGAACAACATTTCTTCTCTTCCTACAGTGTCTGTGGAACTCATGAAATCCAATTCTACACTTTGCGTCAAATAGGAATGAAATAATGAATTGAGTCAGTTTTCTCATTGTCAAGAAGGGATGTCCGATATTGTTGATATCCTTGGAATTGACAAGAGTGAGGAAATTCCAAAGGAAACAAAGAAATCAAAGAAAGAGACAAAGAAGGATCCTTATGCTACTCTTCCTCGATATTTGCGTGATTTGGTGAGTGAAAGTAATCCACCTCCAGATTTTGTGTTTGAAGAGAAGAAGAGTGTGGTTTTGTTGTTTCTGTTGATTCTTCAGAGATTGTGATATCGAAAGAACCAGCTCAGAGATGGTCCTATAAGGAATTCAAAAGTTCGGCTCGAACAGATGGTGTGTCATTCCGACATTGGGTTCGAAGTACTGTGGAATATCCTGACTATCCATTTGCTCGATTCAATATTAAAATCAATGTGATAACATATACACGTATTTATGGGATTTGATATGAAGTGTAGCTGAAGAGTTTGATGATTGTCTCTTTGATACTCCTTCCAATTGGACTCGAGAACATTCGGATGAGTTATTCCGTCTGTGTAGAGAGTGTGATTGTTGGATTGAGTTGAGTCTAGATATGATTTGCGTTGGCCAGTGATTATGGATCGATTTTCAGCCAAGCAGTTTTCTTTGGAAGATTGTCAAATGGTGTTTCTCGAGATCACAAACACCATCTTAGATCGTCGTCGTAATTTGGGTCAAAAGTTAAGTGAAGAAGAAGAGGAGTATTTGCGATATCGGTAGAGAAGGAGTGAGATGGTAACGAATAGATACGATGTTGAGAGTAGTATTGTGCGAAGACGACAACTGGATATCCTGTTTCGATCTCCTGGACTGAGTCAAGTGGAAGAGAAACAGATGCAACAACGACTCAAGACAATTCAGGAGAAGTTAACATTGATTGGTTCTGTATGAATGTGTTGAAGGTATGAGGTATAGCCAGATAGTCGTCGTTCTTATGGACCTCGGATATCTCCAGAAGTGATGAAACAAACGATATCAAATGTGATGAGTAGGAGATAAGATGAAAAATGAGAGGAAGAATTCAAGAGTGTTCCATTACCTCGATCAGGAGTATTTCTAGCAAGTCAGTGTCATGTAAGAGAAAGGAATGGTTGTAAGAATAGAAAGCAGAATTTGAGATGGGTCGAGATTTGCGAGAGGAATATCGACATATCGTGGAGGAGCTGAAGTTGGCCAATCTTCAAAACCTCTCTTATGAGACTCGAATGAAACTGTTTTTGTTAAAACAGAAGATTGTGGTTCTTTTAATGGCGATAGTAGGTGAGTTGAAGAGAATATGAGAATAGAAATGTGAAGCTGATCATGGTCTCCTACCGATTCCTGATACACCTGTGAAGCGATGGACAACTCATGAAAATAAAAATGACGTAAGTGAGAATGGAAAGACTGATGTGTAGTCAAAACGAAAGAAAACCAAACGGTGAATAGAACAAAGAAGCAAGATAAAGATACGATACTTTATTTGATTGTTCGAATCAGACAATACACACGATCACCATACTTCACCTTCTCAATGTGCTTCATTTCTCCTTCTAGACTCATCAGCAATCCACCATACGAGATATAGATCAAACTACAACCTTAAAACCAACCTCTACACCCAACATCTTTCCATTATCTTTGTATTGATACTTGAATACCTTTCCATACATACAATATTCATAGTCATCCATTAACGTATTCTATACCCTAATCGTTCTACACTATCGATTACCTCTTTTGAATAGTCTGTATAGACACCTGGATCAGGACGATTGTCTCTGTATAAAGTACTTGCCAAAGCAAGTGTGAACTTGTCGTTTCCCTTCAAAGGATATATATCCGTGTTGATATCGATCAGCATTTCCATGTTGTACGTCATCGAAGTTGCAGCAAATCGAGTAACTACAGATCAATCGAATTACCATTCTCTCAACCCTTTTCGAATGCCTTTCCATCAGGATTCACGCTTCTAACTTCAAAAATCTCCTCGAAGAGAATAGGACCGTCAGCCATTCTCAGTGACTCGAAAACTGACAAAAACAATTTGAATGAACTCTTCTCTTTCATAGATGGGGGTAGTGGTACATTCTACTTCTGTGAACTACATTGAATAATGGAATGCGAGTGAATCAACGGAGAACAAGAGGATGTCGAAAGAATGAATGAATTTGGAGAATAGTTTTAAAATGAGTCTAAATAGAAGAATTCTATATTATCATCTTGAAAAGATGTGAGTGAATTGGAATCAGTTTAGTAAATGACTTGTGATTCTGCTATTTGGGGAGCTGATGTGAGATTAAGATTTTCATGGAGTTAAAAGTCACTCATACCTTTTCTACAGATCAAGGAAGGAAATCTATTGAATGAAGATAATGATTGCTAGTAGAGTAAACAAATCTAACCTTGTGCTGTTTGTTGTGATACATGACGTTGATTCAAGTAATTGTTTATTGAATATTATGCTTCAGTTATCTGAAATCAAAAAGTGGAATTGAACGAGTAGTAAAAGAGTCATTTGTTGATTAAGCATACTAGGAATGGTAGACAGTGTACGAATATTTTTAGTTTGTTCAATCTAAAGAGCGAAGTAATAGGTATTGCAAAAGGAGAAGTGAGTATCACTGCTTGGTCATTTGGACTGATTCTGATACTGATTTCAGTTGTCCTACCTCTAATGTATGTGTCGAATTGATATCTAAAGCAAAGAGTCCAGTACAGAACGATGCATGGTCGTTTAGGTCGAATGGATTGAAAGATGAGGTCTTTATGTAGTATATTATTGGTACACAAATAATTGGTCTATTTGAACGGATGTATTAACAAGATTGTTAACTATTGTCTGTTTGTTTTTGGAAAAGTATATAGTGTTATGAGTATTGGTATTTTTATTTTTGTCCATCATCATGAGTGAAAGTGATCCTCAAGAAGAGTTTGGATATGTCGTAATTGATAAGCTAGAGTAGTTGAAACACCTGAAACCTATAACAAAGTAATTAAACTGTTGAAAGATAACAACGTTGCTTATGAAGAAATGGTCCATAGGCCTGCAAAGACTTCTGCTGAGGTAATGGTTTAGTGCTGATGTCATCATAAGGCTGCAGAAATCCGTAATTCGCCTTTGGAAAGTGGGGCCAAGGCTATTCTAGTAAAAGGAAAGAAGGGGATATGGCTTCTTGTGATGAGTGCAAGCAAGCAGATTGATTGGAAACTTGTCAAGAAGGTTGTTGGTCGTGTGGAATTTGTACCATTGGAAGAAGTACCGACTATTACGGGATGTCTTTCAGGAGCAGTTCCGCCATTTGGAAGTGTTCTTGGAGAGAGTCCTATTCCTACCTTTATGGACGTATCTCTACAAGAGCAAGGTGATATAATATACTTTAATTGCGTAAGAGAAGAATCATGGTGTGATCTATTAGGGCTTGAGAACACATACATTAAAAATGAAGTGTGATGACTACATCAAAATTGAAAAACCAACAATCACTTCTTTTACAAAATGTACTGTTTGTGTGAATCAAACAGACTAGTATCCTCTCCAAAATACGACTCATTGGTTTTATTCCTCAACGGTC
>ERZ857922.1530-NODE-1530-length-27769-cov-8.758281_pt1 | contig 27769 bp, 22 predicted proteins | sample MGYA00519579_ERZ857922 | MGnify/ENA primary metagenome ERZ857922 (study PRJEB31778, sample SAMEA3449375) | human gut metagenome | biome: human gut; feature: human-associated habitat; material: faeces | place: United Kingdom | collected 2010/2012 ... | reverse complement strand
GGAACTGCTGCTGGCGGTTCAGGGTCCAGCTGAGCAGCCAGCTGGAATCCTTGACCGTGACGATGCCGCCGGTGACAGTGTGGCCGCTGAAGGGGTCACGCTTGCAGATCTTCTTGATATACTGGGGGATCTTGTCGTCCAGGGTGGTGATGGTGGCACTTTCCCAGTTGGACAGCTCCGGCTGAGAGCAGAACTTTTCGGGATGGCCGAAGGAGGGGTCCTGCGCGGCGATCTTCTTCCACAGATCCCAGCCGTTGCCCGGCTTGATGGCGGGGTCGAACCCCGCCGCCTTGTCCTGCGAGCCGATGGTGCAGCTCTCGACGCAGCCGCCGTTGGTGATGAAGAGCAGGTCGTTCTCCGTCAGGTCCAGCACCTTTTCCTCGCCCTTGTGCTCCACGGTGATGGAGCTGGCCTGTTTCTTGCCGTCCTCGATCTTGAAGCGGACGTCCGTGACCTTCGTCTCGTACTGGAACTCCACGCCGTGCTCCTTCAGGTAGGTGACCATGGGCAGGATGATGGACTCGTACTGGTTGTACCGGGTGAAGCGCAGGGCGGTGAAATCCGGCAGACCGCCGATGTGGTGGATATAGCGCTTGAGATAGAGCTTCATCTCCAGTGCGCTGTGCCAGTTCTCGAAGGCGAACATGGTGCGCCAGTAGAGCCAGAAATTCGAAGAGAACACCTCATCGTCAAAAATGTCGGTAATCTTCTTATCCTGCAGCTGCTCGTCCGGGGTGAAGAAGAGCTTCATGATCTCCATGGCACCCTTATCGGAAATGGCGAATTTGCCGTCGGTGTGGGCGTCCTGCCCGCGCTTTTCGGTGGCGCGGCAGAGGGACTTGTTGGGGTCTTCCTTGTTCAGCCAGTAATACTCATCGAGGACGCTGGCCCCTTCCGTTTCCAGCGAGGGGATGGAGCGCAGCAGATCCCACATGACCTCGAAGTGGTTGTCCATCTCGCGGCCGCCGCGCATCACATAGCCGATGTCGTACTTGTAACCATCGCAAGCGCCGCCGGGCAGCGGGTCTTTTTCAAACACATGGATGCGTTCGCCCTTCATCTGACCGTCCCGGACGAGATAGCACGCTGCGGTCAGCGCCGCCAGACCCGAACCAATGATATAGGCAGATTTATCATCGACACCCTCCGGCTTGCGGGGATGTGCAAAGGCTTCGTAGTTGCCACTGGAATAATACATAACGCAGACCTCCTGAATTTTGGATGTTTCCGGGCGGCGTTCCCGCTCGCCCTTTCGTTGTGCTTAGTATATCCCACCACTTATGACAGAACAACATACAAAAACCGAACAGTGTATAAAATTTATGCAAAAGGCAACTTTTGTCGGAAAAGTGAACGAAGTGTGTCCGTCCGCATCGATTTCTCAAATCGTTTTCACCTTCTGATCCTTGAACTTCCGCTCTTTTCAGTGTATACTAATTTAGTATGTCTACCACCGTTTGCCGGGACGCAGCTCATTTTTCTGTTGTGTCAGCATTGGCCGATCAAAGGAGAATCCCACCCATGAAGGATCATTTTCAGCCCGCCGCATTCGAACAGTTGGCCTTTCCCCTGCCAACTGCCGAAGACGATCAACTGATTCAGAAGCTGCGGGAACTTCCGGAGGATTATTGGGATTTCAAGGCCGATGATACCCACGAATACACCCACGGGCTGCACAATTATCCCGCCATGATGGTCAGCCCCATCAGCCGGAATCTGATCCGGATCACTTCTTCCATCCGGCCGGTGCACTCGCTCTTCGACCCCTTCTCCGGCTCCGGCACCGTGCTGGTGGAAGGAATGCTTGCGGGGATTCCCACAGTCTGCGGCAACGATATCAACCCCCTTGCCCTGTTGCTCTGTCGCGTAAAGACCACACCGCTTGACCCGATCCATCTGCGGAAGGTTTGCTCCGCCCTTCTCGACCAGATTCATACGCTTTACCAACGGGACGAATCGTTTTTTTCCGGTGCCGACCACTATATGCGAGAAGTTCTCGGCCTTGACCTGACTGCAAAAGACAATTGGGGTTCCGATGCACCAAACTATCTGAAGGAATACTGCCTTTCCTGCCGTCGTGCCGATTTTGAAATTCCCTCGTTCAAAAATATCGGCTACTGGTTCAAGCCAAATGTCATTCTATCCCTGCAGCTCATCAAAAACTGCATCTTAGAAATTTCGGATGAACCGATCCGTAACTTTGTGTTTGTTGCTTTCAGTGAATCCATTCGGCTCGTTTCCAACCGGCGGAACGGCGAGTTCAAGATGTTCCGGATGCCGCCGAAAAAGGTTGCCGCCTTTTCCCCCAGCGTCATCGGCGAATTTTCCAAGATCCTCTCCCGCAACATCGAGAAAATGGGCAATTTCTATGCCGCGTGCAGCAACACTTCCCGCGTGACGATCCACCGGGATAACGCTACCGAATTGAAAAGTATCCCGGATGACATGTTCGATCTTGTTATTACTTCTCCGCCCTATGGGGACAGCCGTACGACCGTTGCCTATGGCGAATACAGCCGCCTCTCGCTTCAGTGGCTCGGCCTTGGGCATCTCACCGAAAAGGAGATCCTTGGCATCGACCGCAGTCTGATGGGCGGAAAAAAATACAGGAAAGGCTTTGCTTCCCACCTCCACAGCCCAACGCTGCAAAATTCGCTGGAACAAATTTCCGCCATTGATTTGGAGCGTGCCGGAGATGTCTATAGCTTTTATGAAGACCTCGACGCATCCATCCGTGCCGTGTCGGAAAAGACAAAAGCGGGCGGCTATCAGTTCTGGGTCGTCGGCAACCGCACCGTGAAAAAAGTGCTTCTGCAAACTGATGTTATCATCTCTGAACTGGCGTCCCTCTACCATTTGCAGCATGTTTATACCATTGATCGCAATATTCCCAATAAGGTCATGCCTTCCCTGAACTCCCCTACCAATGAGGCCGGAGCCAAAGTCACCACGATGACCAACGAACACATTGTGGTCCTCCGCAAAATTTGAAAAAGAACCCCTGCCGCGCAGCTTTTCGCCGCATGGCGGGGATTCTGCTTTTACACGACCTTTCGATTTACTTTGAACAACTTCGGCTGATCGATTTCACGGATTCGGAAGCCCGTTCCATGGTCGTGCGTCTTTCCATTCGCATACTGCCCGATCCGCAGGTCAATATAGATTCTGCCTTGTTCCAGCAGCTCGATCATCGCATCATAATCAAATCCGCTTACCTCGTAAGCTTCTTCAAAATAAAACTCCTCATCCGCACCCGTCCCGCGGGACTGCGCCTTTGCATAAACAAATTTGTTCTTGTATTTCTTTTCAAACGCTTTGCGGAGTTTTTCCCGCTCCCAGTATACATTTTCTATTCCGAGTTCCGATGCGATCGAAATTTTCTGAGCATCGCACACGATCTTCAGCTGATGCCCGGTATCTGCAATAGGAACCAAATGCGCTGCCGTCAGAGTGGAGTGCAAAACCTTTTCCTCATTGTCATAGGCACTGCTGGAATAGCCGTATTTCAGCCGGAGATATGTATTTGCTTTCGGAGGCTGCGGTGTTTTGGTGAACATCGTCAACATGCTCTGTGAATTCACCCGGCAGGATTTCAGCTCATATTCCCCGAAGTCCGGCGCATCATGATTGTTTTCTTCAATGCCCAGCAGGTCTTCCAGTGTCTTGCCAACGCCTGTCGGCCCGGCGCGATGTGTCCGGATCCAGCCCATTTCCTTGATTTTTCGGTACTCTCGGATAAAGTCTTCCAGCGTGTATATCATATGTTTTCCTTTCTTTTTTCTATAAAAAATGGCCCGCATTTCGCGAGCCATTTAATAAAATCTATTACTGCTTATTCTCCGGGGCGACCTCAAAATCGACCTTGCCGAGGTTGACGTCGGCGCGGACGATGGTGATCATCATGCTGTCGCCGAGGTTCCAGTTCTTGCCGGAAACGGGGTCGGACAGGCGGATGCCCTCGGTGAGGGTGGTGCCGGTAGCCGTCAGGCTGGAAGCGGGCACGAAGCCCTCCACGCCGTTCTCCAGCTCGACGAAGAGGCCGCGCTGGGTGACGCCGGAGATGATGCCCTCGTAGCATTCGCCCAGATGGCGGCGGGCGTACTCCGCCTTATAGCAGTCCTCGGCCTTGCGCTCGATCTGCACGGCGATGACTTCCCGCTCGCTGGACTGCTTGGCTGCCTGTGCCGCAAAGTCGGTGTAGCGGATGGCCATGGTCTCCTTGTCGGTGCCGCTGAGCAGGTCGGTCATGATGCGGTGGATGGCAAGGTCCGGGTAACGGCGGATGGGGCTGGTGAAGTGAGCATAGTCTTTCAGCACCAGACCGTAGTGGCCCTTGGGTTTCTCCTCATAACACGCCTTGGACATGCAGCGGAGCATACCGGTGTTGATGATCTCCTCAAAGGAGGTGCCGCGCACACCTTCCAAAATCGCGCTCAGCTCCTTGGGGGTGGGCACATCCTTGGCGAAGTGGTCGTTGATGCCGCATGCTTGAAGCAGAGCGTGGAGACGCTCCAGCTTCTCGCCGTTGGGTTCCTCGTGGACACGGTAGACGAAGGGGATCTGCTTGACGCGGGCGAAGTGGGCCGCGCACTGGTTGGCCAGCAGCATGAACTCCTCGATCATGGCCTCGCTCTCGCCGGAGGTGCGCTTCTTGACGTCGATGCAGTGGCCGTCCTCATCGAGGATCAGCTTTACTTCCCCGCTCTCGAAGTCGATGCAGCCGCGCTCGGTGCGCAGACGGGCACGGTGACCGTACAGCTCCTTCATGGCGGGCAGTTGATCCAGCACTTCGGCGTACTTTGCCTGAATCTCGGCATCCGCCGTCCCGGCCAGCAGGGCGTTGATCTCAGAATACACACCCTTGACCCGGCTGCAGATGACCGACTTGACGAAGCGGTAATCGGTCAGGTTGCCGTCCTTGTCCAGACGCATCAGGCAGGAGAATGCAAGGCGCAGTTCCTTCTCGTTCAGCGAGCAGATGCCGTTGGACAGGCTCTTGGGCAGCATGGGCACCACCTGATCCGCGTAGTACACAGAGGTAGCGCGGTTGAAGGCTTCCTCATTCAACTCCGAACCGGGCTTGACGTAATTGGAAACGTCCGCAATGTGGACGCCCAGCTCAAAGCCGCCCTCCGGGGTGCGGGTCAGGCTGATGGCATCGTCGATGTCCTTGGTCTCGGCGCTGTCGATGGTGAAGATGGGCAGGGCACGCAGGTCCATGCGGCCCTCGCAGTCCTTCTCAGAAACCGTCATACCCTCGAACTTCTTTGCTTCTTCGCGGACCTTGTCCGGGAAGCGGGTATGGATATCGCGGGCGTAGAGCAGCGCCTTGGCGCAGCGCTTGGCCTCGTCACTGCTGCCGAACCGCATGGCCACGCCGACGCGGTGATCTTCCTGCCGGTTGCCGCGCATCAGGATCTCGACGGCTACCTTGTCGCCGTCCTTGGCACCGCCTTCGCAGTCCCGCATGAGCTGCATGGAGATGGCCGGGCAGTCATCCGGCACGAACTTCAGGCGACCCTCGATCCGGCGGACTGTACCCACAAGGTCGTTCTTCTCGGTGAGGACGGCGAGGATCGCGCCCTCGTCGCTGCCCTCCACACGGGGATGCTCAAACTTCTCGACAAGGACCTCGTCGCCGGGCATTGCGCCGCGGGTGAAGCGGCCGGGGATGAAGATATCGCTGGTCTCATCCTCCAGCATGACGAAGGCAAAGTTCTTGCCCAGCTTGACCACCTTGCACAGCAGTGCCTTTTCGGCACGGCCGGAGCGCACGGTAAAGAACACGCCCGAACGCTGGCAGATGACGGCGTCGTGCACCAGAGAATCCAGTGCCTCCATCACCTTGCGGTCGGCCCCGCGGTCGCCGCCGAAGCGGGCCTTCAGGTCCTTGACGGTGCAGGGCTGATTTTGGATGGCATGTTCCACTTTATCGCGTAATGACATAAATTTTACTCCTTAACTTCCACGGCCGACCCACCTCCACCGGGCGGCGGCTCTTCCCTCTCATCAGAAAAAATAGGCAGAAAAACAGCCCCGCCTTACACGGGGCTGTGCATGAGTGCTCAGGCCAGACGGCTGGCGAACACACAGGCCAGAATGGCCACCACAAAGAACACGATGCCGGCAACGCGGGTCACCTTGGCCAGCATCTGATCGGCAGGGGTCAGGCGTGCATTGTTCGCGCCGTATGCGCCGCCGTTGATCGCACCGGACAGCCCCTGACCGTGGGTGTGCTGCATCAGGGTGAGGACGATGATAACGACCGAGACGACAAGCAGGACGACACCGCCGACGATTTCAATAGCAGACATGGATGGAACGCTCCTTTTATTATTAGTTTCATTGAGACTACATACAAATACAAGGATATAATAGCATACAACGGCGCAAAAAGCAAGAACAACTACGCTTCATGCGCTGAAATTTTCCAGCATCTCTGCCAATGCGGCAAAAATAGCAGCGCTGGAATGGGCCGGGACGGTCTGCGCGTCCTGCAATACCACGATGGTATACTGCGGTTTTTCTGCCGGGAACACCCCGGCAAACCAGTTGTTTTTCAGCTCCACGCCGTCCCGGAACTGCCCGGTCTGGGCGGTGCCGGTCTTGCCCGCAGCCGTCGTTTCCGGCAACGCCGCCTCGTGCCCTGTGCCGTTCTCCACCACCCCCGCCAGCAACATCCGCAGGGCCGACGCGGTTCCCTCCGAGACCACCCGCTCCGCCCTCCTGTGGGCCAACGGCGTCAACGGTTCGCCGGTCGTTTCGTCCAGCGTGTTCCTTAGAAAGAGAGGTTCCCGATACATCCCGGTCACAAGGGCGTTCAGCATCCCGGCGATCTGTACCGGCGTCGCCAGCAGCTCCCCCTGCCCGAAGCAGAAGTTTGCGTAGGCCCCGCTGGACGTCAGGGCAGCCAGCTCTGGCAGCTTCCCCGCCGCGGTGCGGAAGCTGTCGGTCAGCTCCACAGTCTGCCCAAAGCCAAGCTGCTCCGCCAGCGTGCGCACCCGCTCTGCCCCTAGTGTCTGCCCCAAGCGGATGAAATATCCATTGCAGCTTTTTTCCAGTGCAGCCGCCAGATCCACCTCGCCGTGGGCGGCCCCGCCCGCGCAGCGGAAGATCTGGCCATCCACCTCGCACCAGCCGGGGCAGTGATACACAAGGCCCGTCTCCCCCGCTTTCAGCGCGGCAGCGGCCAGCACCGGCTTGAACACCGACCCCACCGCGTAGCCCTGAAATGCCCGATTCAGCATGGGGCTGTCCGGTGCGTTCAGGCTGGCCGCCGGGTCTGCCGGGTCATACCCCGGCACGCTGACGCACGCCCGCACTTCGGCGTCGGCCGTTTCCAGCACCACAATGCTCCCCGTCGTCATCATCCGAGCCGCGACGGCTTCCGCCGCCCGTTGGACATCTCGCGAAAGGGTCAACTGCACCCCCACAGCCCCGCTGTCGGCGTGGGTCTGCTCCGGCGTTTCCCGCAGCTTCCCCTGCGCGTTGACAAGACAGGTCAGCGTGTCGCCCTCCCCGGTGCCGGAAAGGGCCGCATCGAAAGCCGCTTCCAGCCCCGCCGCTCCTTTGCCGTCTCCATCCACATATCCGATCAGATGCTCCGCCAGCGGTGCCGCCGGGGAACGAACGGGCACCGGCCAGCAAGAAATTCCAAGCGCCGAAGCATCCTGCTCCACCTCAAGAAAAAACGGAGCAAGCGCGTTTCGTTTCTGGTAGAGCAGGGCCTGTCCGGCCGCATCGGTACAGGAAAACAGCCTCGTATAGTTTTCCTCGCCGGGAACGCAGAGTGCTTCCCATTTTGTGTCAAAACCTGTCAACAGATGGCCGTCACAGTCGTAGAAATTCCCCCGCCGCGCCGGGAGACGGAGCGTGACCACGCTCTGCGCCGCCGCACGGGCCGCATAAGCTGGATTCGAGCAGAGCCAGTACAACCGGCAGACCACCGCCGCAAAGCACCCCACCAACAGTGCATACAGTGCCACCACCCGCCGCCCGGACATCGAACCGCCCCCTTTGAAAAATAGGATGGGCTGGGTAGGCCGTGGGTAAACAAAAAGGAGACGGAGCCTTCCGAATGGGAAGTCCCGCCTCCTGCGGCGTGATGAGTTGGATTTGCGAATTATTTTCTGAGTTTTGTTTGTAATGACCTTTTTATTACTCGAGCTCGGTAAGTTCAAATTGCAACTAAACAGATTTGTTTAGTATATCTATCTTTGGATGTTCACTTTTCCATGAGATTGTTGTGGTAGATGTGGCTTGCTGATTTTTTAGTATCAGGATAGTATCACACAACCAGCGGGATCTCTGTGAATATTATAGCAGATATTTTTCCTAATATCAAATATTATTTGCTATCATCCTCTGCCATTGAACTTCCACCAATCCCAAAGAATTTATCAAAGAAGCTCTTCAGTTTATCGATCACGCCTTGCTTTTTCTGCGCACGGCCACCGCCGCCAAAGCGAGAAACAGGCGGCATCAACTTGTCAATATCCGTACCAACAGTCTTGATTTCGCCATCACGGAACGCATTGGCCAGATACTTGCGTGTCTCCGGCTCCTTCAGCTTTTCCTCTTGGATGATCTTTGCAAGCTCTTTCTCCCGCTGTTCGGACACATAGGTGTTCCACTCTGCCATCACGTCATCCACATCGTTGACCCCTGCAATAAAGGTTTCAATCAGTTGCTTTTTGCTGCGCAGTTCCGGGCTGGCATCAATCGCCTTGCGAATCGTGATGAGCACCTCTTTGTCATCGCAATGGGTGTCATGGTACTTTTTGACCAGCATCAGAATGTAGTCAATGTTAATTTCGACCTGCCGAATCAGTTCCACCTCGAACACCACATCATCCGTGATGTCCTCTTTGGTTTCATCGTGCTTCTTGTTGCGCCATTCGTCCCGCAAATCCTGATAGCGGCCCAAATAGTCCTGCAAATCTCGTTCAGAGATCATCTCGTTACCCTTGAAATCATCAAAGGAGGACAGCAGGTTCCGCATCCGCAGCAGTGCACCAAACAGCACGATAAAGTCTTTCTGGTTCTGCTCCCCGATGATTTGCGGCTCTGTCAGCGGGAACTTCTGTGTCAGGTCATCGATCATGTCCGTATAGCCCTGATGGTATTTTCCCTGCTCGTCCATATAACCGTGGTAGTAGTCCGCATATTTGCGCAACAGAACGATGCCGCCCGCATTTTTATCTCCAAACAGCGAAATTGCCGCATCCACCCGCTTTTGCAGGTTGCGGAAGCAGACGATATTGCCAAAGGTCTTGATGCTGTTCAAGATACGGTTCGTCCGGCTGAACGCCTGAATCAGACCGTGCATCTTCAGGTTTTTGTCCACCCAAAGGGTGTTCAGCGTAGTAGCATCGAAGCCCGTCAGGAACATATTGACCACGATCAGCAGGTCAAGCTCTTTATTCTTCATGCGGAGCGATACATCTTTATAGTAATTCTGGAACCGTTCGCCATCGGTCGAGTAGTTCGTGTGGAACATCTCGTTGTAATCCTGAATGGCTGCGTCCAGAAAATCCCGGCTGCTCTGGTCAAGGTTGGCGGTATCTTCCGGGTTTTCCTCGTCCAGAATGCCATCCGTTTCCGCTTCGTTGGCTCCATAGCTGTAAATGGTGGCAATGCGCAGCCGCTTGGTTGGGTCTGCCGCCATCTGTTTTTTGAACTCCTGATAATACAGCTTTGCCATCGGCACAGATGCCACGCAGAAAATCGAATTAAAACCGCTGACGCGCTGTTTTCGCTTGATTTCATCCACCGCACCACGCTGGGCAGAGGCCACCTCTGCCACATTCGTCAGCAGATTAAACTCATACGATTTGTCTCCCCGATAGGTTTTCTGGTCAAAGTGGTCAAGGATGTACTTAGTCACCAGAGAAATACGCTTGGGTGCCATGAACGCCTTTTCCCGGTCGATATCCCAAACCTGTTTATCGTCCATGTCTGGCTCTGCATCCATCGTCTTGATGTAATCTACACGGAATGGCAGCACATTCTTGTCGTTGATGGCATCCACGATAGTGTAGGTGTGCAGTTGATCGCCGAACGTCTGCGCTGTGGTGAAATAGCGTGGATCAGTGGAGCTTCCTGCGTTGACTGCAAAAATCGGCGTTCCAGTAAAGCCGAACAGGTGGTACTTTTTGAAATTGTGGACAATGGCTTTATGCATATCACCGAACTGGCTGCGGTGACACTCGTCAAAGATGATCACAACGTGCTTCTGGTAAACTTCGTGTCCCGGATTTTTCTTGATAAAGGTCGCCAGCTTCTGGATGGTGGTAATGATGATATGAGCTTCCGGGTTTTCCAACTGGCGTTTCAGAATCGTGGTGCTGGTGTTGGAGTTTGCCGCTCCCTTCTCGAAGCGGTCATACTCCTTCATAGTCTGATAGTCCAAGTCCTTGCGGTCTACCACAAACAGCACCTTGTCGATGTAGGGCAGCTGCGATGCCAGCCGTGCCGTTTTGAAGGAGGTCAACGTCTTGCCGGATCCAGTGGTGTGCCAAATGTAGCCACCGCCCTCGATGCTGCCATACTTTTTGTAGTTGTTGGCGATCTCGATGCGGTTCAATATCCTCTCGGTTGCTGTGATCTGATATGGGCGCATCACCATCAGCATCTTTTCTGAGGTAAAGATGCAGTACCGGGTCAGCACGCTCAGAATCGTGTGCTTTGCAAAGAATGTCCGGGTAAAGTCGATCAGATCCGTCAGCACCCGGTTGTTTGCATCGGCCCAGTAGGAGGTAAATTCAAAGCTATTGCTGGTCTTTTCCTTTTTCGTCTTGCCGTGTTTGGCATCCTTGATGGCATTGTAGCGGGTGCTGTTTGAGTAGTACTTGGTATTTGTGCCGTTGGAAATCACAAAAATCTGCACATACTCGTACAAACCACAGCCCGCCCAGAACGAATCCCGCTGATAGCGGTTGATCTGGTTGAACGCCTCCCGGATGGCCACCCCGCGCCGCTTCAGTTCCACATGAACCAGCGGAAAGCCGTTGACCAGAATCGTCACATCGTAGCGGTTATCATGCCGTGCACCGTCTGCCTGTTTTACCTCGTATTGATTGATGACCTGCAGACGGTTATTGTGGATGTTCTTCTTGTCGATCAGCGTGATATTTTTGGAACTGCCATCATCCCGGTGCAATACCTGCACATTGTCTTCCTGAATCTTTCGGGTCTTTTCGGGAATATGCTCGTTGGGGTTGGCAATTACATCACTGAAAAACTGCTGCCACTCCGTATCGGAAAACCGGTAGTGGTTCAGCTCTTCCAGTTGGCTGCGGAGGTTAGCAATCAGTTCATCCTCGGTATGCAGCGGCAGATAGGTATAGCCCTGCTCGCACAACAGCCGGATAAATTCTTTCTCCAGTTCCGCCTCGCTTTGGTAGCTGTCAGAGCGCACCTTGGAGGGTTCATAGGTGGCAGCAACGGTATCTTCATTGGTAGCCGCAACGATATTGAAAAAGGACATTTCTATCACCTTATACTTTCAAGAACTCCATTTACCGCCTTAAAAAGTTCATATTGATCGTCCAACTGCTCAACAATTTTCAAGCCGTGCATCATATTACAACGAATTCTGTAAATTGACATTAGGCAACCAAGAACTATATACTCTTCTTTTTGAGCTAAAAAACCTTCCATCGCTTTTCTCTCTTCCGGCTCTGTTTTCGGTCTTTTAGCGTTATCCGGATATAATGCTGTCCTTACATATTCTTCAATCATCTGTTCAAACAAGAACCTTCTTTGCTCAAATACTTCTGCCAAATCTTTTTGACTCTGAAAATCAATTTTCACATACGGGGCAACCTTTTTAAGTTCTTTATAATTACATTCATTATGGCAAAATTCTTTTTCAAACCAGTTCCATAAAATCGCGAATTTTCCAATTTCCAAAACCGTTTGGTCTTTTAATTCAAAATCTCTAATTTTCATAATCTCTCCTTAAAGCTCAACAGCTTATCCCGATAATACTCATACTGCTTTTGCCTTGCCTCAATCTCCGCGGGCAGGCCGCTGGTCAAATCATTGCAGATTGCATCAAAGCGATCAAGGATAGAAACAATCCGTTTTTGTTTTTCAATCGATGGGAGATCAATTTGCAAACTTAAAATTCTTGTTGAGTTCAAATCTCCACGTGCACCCTCCTTTTTCGCAAGAAGTTCTTCCTGCTTTGCACAGATGCAGTAATACACATATCTGTACAACGCCATCTCCGGGTCAACTTCAAGATTCAAACAATGCTGGTTTGTTGTCAGCGGAATTTTATTAATTGCACATCTTCCAGCAGTCGCGCCCGAAATTGCAACTATTACGCAGTTCTCTGGAATCCACTTTGCCGCAGAATTTTTTACTGCACTCTCCGTAATGAAGCACTCCGTCTTGCAAATATCCCGGAATACCACTTCCTGCGTCCTCAGCCAAGGAATATTCCCGTCCTCGTAATATTCTGATACGCCTTTTTTCGGTGTTCCGCCAGAGCAGCTGTTCTTTACTACATCTTGCAGAGAAACAACCGCATAGCCAAACACATACTGCAAGAGCTTAATCAGTGCTCTGCTCTGCTCTGCTCTGCTCTGCTCTGCTCTGCTCTGCTCTGCTCTGCTCAAAATTGTGTTACCAGTTTCTGCAAATGTCAAGAGCTTATCTCGGTAATACTCGTACTGCTTCTGCCGGGCTTCAATTTCAGCAGGTAGGCCAATATTGAGGTCGGAGCAAATCTTCTCAAAGTTGTCCAGCACATTTACAATTCGGTTTTGGACATCGAGGGGGGGAACGGGCACAGGGAAAGCATTCAGCATAGGTCTACGAATAGACGCAACCGAACCTTGAAACATCGTTTTCTGAATGTATGGCAAAAATTTCGCCTTCATGTAATGGAAATAGTATTTAGGCACAACTTCCGGTGTGTTGATGTGAATACGGTATGCACGCTGGTGTAGGGCATACCTCCCTTCGATATAATGATATACTTTTCCTACACCTACACCATCACCCGCCGTTATAATTGCCGTTTCATCATACTCAAAATCGTTTTTTCGCAGCGGTTCCTGAGAGCGAACAAAGAACGGATATTTTCCATCTTCCACTGCCTCGTTCGTATTACTGCTTCCAGTTCCAATATCCGCTATATCTGCCAGTTGCACGATTTTTGTGTCAGAGTGAAATGTCAGCAGCTTATTTCTATAGTAACTATACTGTATGCCTCTGGCTGTAAGTTCTGCTGTAAGTTGCCTCTGCAATTCTACAACACTTTCAGTATAGCTATCCAACATACGAACAATTTCACGCTGAATCTCAATAGGAAGTCGTGGAAACTGGAATTTTGCAAATTTCTTCATATCAACTGATGCAAAATTTCCTTGATTCAAGCACTCTTTACAGTACTCATCCAACTTAAAGCAGTAGTAATAAAGGAATTTAGGGTCATAATCATCCTTATATTGTTCCTTTATCATCAAATATGTAAATCTCTGATTCGCAATCGATGGCACTGTAATTAGTGCATGCTCTCCAATTGTTGCCGATGTTGCCACAATAATAGAGTTTGCTGGAAATGGACTGTCCTTCACTGCTTCTTGCGAAACATATTGTGTCGCTTTATCCAAAATTCCACCATTTTCACGAATATCTTCCATTCGGAACCATGGTATAGTTCCATTTTCCCAAAAATTCTTTTCTTTCTTGGAAGGTGTGTACCCGTTCCGTGTATCAAATACCTCCGACAGTGTTTTATACTCTACTCCATCCGGGCATCTTTCTTGAATCAGTTCATCTAGTCTACTCATCTTTTTTCACCATCCTCAACTATCTTCCTTGCTTTTTCTCCCAATCCATCAAGTTTTCTTCCGTCAGCTATATCAATTCCTGCGCATTCGTCATGTTCTGTATCAAACACTAGTATTTCACATAGCGTAACGAAATAGATATATCTATATTTTTTTACTCCTACATTGATAGAGTTTACTGCCTGTATGAGCTTTGGAATCATCCAACTATCAATAACTTCTTCCGAGTAAACATACAAATCATATCTTTCTAATTCCGCATAATTGCCACTATTTAGTTTTCTTATTTTTTCTTCATATGCTTCAAGAAATCTTTTACAAGGAGTGTCTTTTATATTTACATCATTGAAATCGCCATCATACATATAGGATTCAGGTGGATGTGTCATCCCATACTTCGTGTAGCGATATCCCATTTTTTTCATTCTCTTGCGTCTACGCTCTTGGGATTGTTCGTTCACATACGGCATCATAGCCGCTAAGTTTAATGCTTCTCGCTCTTCTTTTGGAATTACAGAGGTCACTTCTATACCAATATTATGTTTCAAATCTCTCAAATCTGGCTTATCGCTTAATTGTAGATTTTCATATCTGTTCGGAAAGATTTTTTCCAAAATCAGTTTAGCGTAACATTCATCATACGACAATCTCGTATGCGGGGGTAGCGGCTCGTTTTCTCTGATTTTTCCCACAGCTTTTCGCCTCCACCTAGGTCACTCTGTACCAATAGTTTCCTCCAAGTACCTGTCAAAATCGCTCTGGTACAGCCGATCCTGCACCACACGGTACTTTTCAAACTCCGTTTCGGCGTGCGCCTTTGCAAGCTGTGCTGAGATTTTGCCTGCGTCCTTCAGCACTTCCAGATCATCTGCCTGCAAATAGATGTCCAGCCGCTTGGCCCAGTCCTCCATGGTCATGGGGATATGACGGCGGGCACGGTTCTCGGCAAGGTCGAGGTAAGCCGAAACGATCAGCTCCATGGATTTCATTTCATCTTCGGTCAGGTAGTTTTTCGCCACCGAAACATCGCTTTTTTTAATTTTGCCGTTGGGAGCATCCTTCCATGTGTGAAGCCCCATATGCGGCTTTTCGGCATCAGCCCTCTCATAGATCAGCTCTGCCGCCGTATGGCGATGCACGGCATAGTGCATCTTATTCTGCACCTTCGCAAAGAACTCTTTTGTGGTCAGCGCATTGCGGTCATAATCCAGCGACGTAGCGTATATGTCAGTGAGTTTCTGGTAGAAGTTGCGCTCCGAAATGCGAATTTCCCGGATACGCTCCAACTGCTCTTCAAAGTATTTCTTGGTCAGGACTGTGCCGCCGTTTTTCAGGCGCTCCTCATCCATTGCCCATCCCTTGATGGTGTACTGCTCCACGATCTGATTTGCCCAGACACGGAACCGCACCGCCCGCTGGTTGTTCACCTTGAAGCCGACTGCAATGATTGCCTGAAGGTTATAGTGAGCCACCTCACGCGAGACCTTACGGCTTCCTTCATTTTGAACTATTAAGTATTTCTTAATAGTTGCCTCTGGTGTCAGCTCGCCATCATCAAAAATCTTTTTCAGGTGCTGGTTTATCGCTGCGACAGATACATCGTAAAGGGTCGCCATCATCTTTTGCGTCAGCCAGATGTTTTCATCCTCGTAGCGCATCTCAATGCTGTCCTTGTCCTCGCCCGTGGAGGCAACAAAGGTCAGGTATTCCGCCGCAGAAGAACGTACCAATGCAGAATCTTTCTTTCCATTTTCCATTTCAGCCCTCGATTTCTGCCACGATCTGGTCAATGGCGGCCCGCAGTTCGTTTTCTCGTGCTACGATTTGCGCAATTTCAGCGTTCAGCTTTACAATGTCGATCTTCTCACGGGTATCCTTGGCTTCCACATAAGTGGAAACCGACAGATTATAGTCATTTTCCTGCACCTCGAAATACTCTGCCAGATGGGAGAAGTGTGCTTCTTCTGCCCGCTGTGCAAAGGTGTCCACTATTTTGTTAATGTTCTCCGGGGTGAGTTTGTTGTTGTTCGTCACCTTGACGCACTCGGAAGAAGCATCAATGAACAGCACCTTATTGTCCGTTTTGCCCTTTTTCAGCACCATGATGCAAGTTGCAATGCTGGTGCCGAAGAACAGGTTGCTCGGCAACTGGATGATGCAGTCAATGAAGTTGTTGTCCACCAGATACTTGCGGATCTTCTGCTCTGCACCGCCACGGTACATGATGCCGGGAAAACAGACGATTGCCGCCGTACCGTTGGAAGCCAGCCATGCCAGCGAGTGCATAATAAAGGCCAAGTCTGCCTTGCTCTTCGGAGCCAGCACACCAGCTGGAGCAAAACGCGGGTCATTGATGAGCAGCGGATTTTCGTCACCGGCCCACTTGATGGAGTACGGCGGATTCGATACGATCAGCTCAAAGGGTTCATCATCCCAGTGCTGCGGATTTGTCAGCGTGTCCTCACAGGCAATGTCGAATTTGTCAAATTCAATGTCGTGCAGGAACATATTGATGCGGCACAGGTTGTATGTTGTGATGTTGATTTCCTGCCCAAAGAAGCCGTTGCGCACGGCATCCCGTCCCAGCACCTTTTCTGCCTTCAGCAGCAGCGAACCGGAACCGCAGGCAGGATCATAGACCTTGTTGATTTCCTTCTTGCCTACCGTACCCAGCCGGGTCAGCAGTTCCGAAACATCGGCAGGCGTAAAAAACTCACCGCCGGACTTGCCCGCATTGCTGGCGTACATGGTCATCAGGTATTCATAGGCATCGCCAAAGGCATCAATGTCATGCTCTTTCACATCGCCAAGATTCATATCTGCCACGCCGTTCAGCAGTTTCACGAGCTTCTCATTGCGCTTGGCAACAGTCGCACCCAGCTTATTGCTGTTGACATCGTAATCATCGAACAACCCTGCAAACTGTCCCTCAGAGGAGCTGCCCTTTGCGGATTCCTCAATGTGCCGGAAGACTGTTTCCAGCGTTTCATTGAGGTTTTCATCGTTGGCTGCTTTTGCCCGCACATTGCAGAACAACTCACTGGGCAGGATGAAGAACCCTTTTTCCTGTACCAGCCCTTCCCGTGCCTGCTCTGCCTCTGCATCAGACATATCTTCATAGCGGAAGTCCGGGTTGCCTGCATCAATTTCGCCCTGATTGATATAGCTGGCAATGTTCTCCGAAATATAACGGTAGAACATCGTACCGAGAACGTAGCTCTTGAAATCCCACCCGTCCACTGCGCCGCGCAGATCATCCGCAATCGCCCAGATTGCACGGTGCAGCTCTTCGCGTTCCTGTTCTTTTTTGGTGTCTACCATTTTTATTTCCTCCATCAAATGCAGATTCCCGCATTGTTTTCTTTCATTTTAACATAGTAAATGTACCACTATTGGTACACCATGGTGTTTTTCCCAAAAAGGATATACTTTCCCTTTATACTATCCTAGTAAAGCGTACCACAGCTTTTCCGTGATTGCAAGCCGATAAAAATTTCTATTGCATTTTTCAGCGAGATAGTGTACACTTTTTTCAATCTTGTCCACTATCTGCATCTCAGACGGTGTTTCGTATCAGTAAGCATCTACGGTTTTGGAGGGAAACAAATGAAAGTGAAAAAGACCAAACTGCCCGAAAATCTGTATCATTACACCAGCCTCATCAAGTATCGGATGATTCTTGCAACTGGGAAATTGCTTCTGACACCTTCCAATCTGAAATATGACAACGCCACACTCCATGACGAACCACTCTTTTTTAATGGGCAGAAAATTGGTTATAAATCCGTTGACAAATATGAAAACTATCACCCTGTCGTCTGGCTGACTGCCAATGACCATGCTGGTGCCAAAAATACCGGCCTGTCCAACGACAAAATCATGTGCCGCATTACCATCAGGACCAATGGTAAAATCTGGCGGTATCTGCCTTGGCGCACTTTCTGCGACAAGTACAACGCTGACCGCAGCGTTGCCTCAACCCTCAAACAAACCGCTAATGACTACCTGAACTGGTATGTCTGTGAATCTGAGATTCCAGTTGCGGACTTTGCAAAGGTCGAGTTTCTGGCTGAAGATGGCACCTACAAAGACGAGAAAGACATTCCCGGATTTGCTCTGACGGATATTGCCCCGGAACTTTTTGAGTAAAATATCACTTATATGTACAGACCCCCGCCAACATCCGCTGGCGGGGGTCTGCTATCCTATCTTACAGTTCTACGCTGTTCTGTCTGTTCTTCTTCTGGCTTCTATCCGCGGTCTGCTCCCGCTCCCTTATAAGCCCAATGACCTGCTGCATCTTTTCGGCACCGAAATAGTTCCATACTCGCCCGAAATCACGTTTCATCGCATAGAGCTGCTCATTTTCTGCCTTCACCTCTTTCAGCCGCTGGCTTAGATGATGGGTAGCTTTCTTCTCGTCCTGATAGAAGTGCAGATACTTATCCCGCTCATCCTTGACCTCCCAGTACTTCCGATGGAGGGCAAAGAGTACCTTCACCAACTTCTGGATCAGCGGCATGGCCTTCTTCTCCCGATAGCTCTTGGCGGTCTCAAATGTGGCTGCTTCTGGCACCCATTCTTCTGGCCGCTGGGAGTATTGCGCTGACAGGTTTTCCAAACCTTCCATAATGGGAGCCAGCTTGTTCAGCTCCCGGCTCTGCTTCTGGTAGGTCTGCTCCGCTTTCTGCACCCGCTGCTCGGCAGCGTCTACGGCTGTCTGTACCGTTTCCAGCTGCTCCTGCATCTCAGTCAGGTCGGTCTGGCACTCCTGCTTGGCAGCTTCCAGAGCCGCCACTTCTTTACTGCGCTCCTGCTTTTTGAAGTCCAGCACAGACAGGTGCTCTTCGTGGGTGCTTTTCTGTTCCCACTCGATGCCGTGCCTCTCCATCACGGCAGCAATCTGCTCCTTCTCGGCGTTGATCCACTGGTTCAGCTCGGATTCCCGTTTGGAGCCACCTGCAAAGCCCAAGGCCTTCAGAGCCTGCTTCAGGGAAACCTTGGTCTCCAGTCCTTTGCCCTTCCAGCCAGACACATACGGCACAAAATCGATGTGCAGATGGGGCGTGGCTTCGTCCATGTGGAGGAACGCTCCGAACACCCGCAGTGTCTGGTTACGTTCTTGGAAGCCCTGCATATACTCGTCCAGCAGTTCCTTTGCCAGTGCGCCGTTCTCGGTCAAGACACCCATATCATCTTTGTTGCCGATCTGGACGATCAACTCATGGAAGAGCTTTTCCTGCTTGCCTGTCCGCAGGTGCTCATAGTAGTCGTTGATACAGCGGTCCTTGCGCTTCTGCTTGGCATTGTAACGTTCCACCGCCTCGTCAAACAGTTCGTGGTACACCTTCTGAATCGGTTCATCCCGGTACACAACATTCAGGCTGCTGCGCTCCGGGTCTACGTTTTCAGCGGTGAAACTTCTCCGGTTATGGTTGAGGGAGCCGGGACCCCGCATTGCGGAAATAGTTCTTTTCAATCGCACGTCCTTTCTCTGTGGAAGTAACTGGTGCCGGACACGGCATAGGCTTTGTTACTTTCGTCGAAAGTAACGCAAAAGCACTTTTGACAGACGTTCCGTCCATCAAAAGATGCCTTTGCGCCCTGCCGGGGGCTTCCGTCTGCGGACGGGGTTTCGCTGTACCTCGCCGCTGCCCGGTCCAACACCACCTTCCTGCGTGATTGCATTCACAGGAGCGTGACACGCTCCTGTACTTTGCCAATAGAGGGGCTCACCAGCGGAAGCTTTCTGGCACGCCTCGTCTGTCCAGATACTCCTGCCGAGCCTGCTCCCGCTGTTCCTCGGTGGGTGCTGTCTTGTACTGGGCATACAGCTCATGCCGCAGCATCGCATCCAATTTTTGCTCCAGACCCTGCTCAATGACCTCTTCGTACTCATTTTCGCCGCTCAAATGATAATGCAGCAAGGCGACGAAAAGTTCCTGTGAAATCTGCACATTTTTCATCATTATCACCATTCCGTGTCGGTTGTGTCGATTGTGTCGGTATTTTACATAGTAGCAAAAATACCGTCACAACCGTCACGAATCGTCACGCCCCAGAATTTTCCAGCGTTAATTTGACCACTCTACCCTCATGGGTGCGCTTGCTTTCGTACCGAATTCCATAATCGTTGTAGAGCCTGTCGGCACTCACGTTCAGCTTCCGGGTCAAGATGTTTGCCTGTATGCTCACACCAGACAGACGTTCCAGCAGCTCCGTGGGCGTACCGCTCCACTCTGGCTGTTCCGGGCTGAGCATCTTTGCCACCGCTTCCAGAAGCGGGTCGGGCGGCAGCTTCCAAAGTTCCGTTTCGGCTCCTTGAAACTCCCACACGCAGCGTTCCCGGTCAAACTCCAATATCAGCTCCTGATCCGGCTGGTCACGCCCCACGATGTCCAGTAGTGCGGTGTTGTCCGTGCGCCGCTTCTTCTGCATGATGAACGCGCCATCCGCTGCACCCAACAGACCGTTGGTGCCGGAGATCATATCAAAGCTGTCCTCGGCTTCCATCTTCCGGGTGTGATGAACCACCAGCAGGCAGATGCCGTACCTGTCGCTGAAAGTTTTCAGTTTGGTCACGATCTCGTAGTCGCTGGCGTAGCTGTATCGGTCACCGCCGATCTCCCGCACCTTCTGCAGGGTGTCGATGATGATGAGCCGTACATCCGGGTGCTCCCGGATGAATCCTTCCAACTGCTGGTCAAGTCCCTCGCTCACGGACTTAGCTTGCGTTGCGAAGTAGAGATTGCTGGTCTCCTCTACCCCGAACATCCGGGAGAGCCGCCGCTGCAGCCGGGCGTAATCGTCCTCCAATGCAAGGTAGAGGACGGTGCCCTGATGCACCTCGTACTCCCACAGCGGAAGCCCCATCGCCACATGGTAGGCGAGCTGCCCCATGAAGAAGGACTTGCCCACCTTGGGCGCACCTACGAAGAGGTAGGTGCCACTGTACAGCAAGTCGTTCACGATGGGTTTCCGAGGTTGATACACCGTGTCGTACAGTTCGGTCATTGATATCGTGTTCAGCCCGAAATTGTTTGACTTTTTCGCGGCTTGCAGATTGATTTGCTTGTCCGAATTTGTTATAATATTGGTGGTAATTTTATCAGACGACTGTACCGCATCTGCGCCAACAGATGCACCCGGTACGGTCGTTTTTCTATTGTCCGTCATTCGCATTCCTCCTTAAGTCCGTTCAACGTCAGGGCTACCATTTGCAGGGTCTCCAGCAAGTCCGGCGGAACCTCTTCATCCACGGCCAGCCGCTGCAATTCCTGATAGATCAGCCTCATCTGGTCTCGCAGGGCTTTGTAGACCCTTGGGTTGCCTACCACGGTGATTTCCCGGTCGGTCAAGCGGCGGATGATATACTCCTGTTTGGTCAGCCCGGAGAGCTTTACTTTGGCTTCCAGAACCTCGTCCTCTTCCGGGGACATTCGGAAGGCTACCACCTTGTTCCGCCAGCGGCCTTGCTGGTCGAGCACTCGTTCCATCTTCATCCTTCCTTTCGTTCCATGTCCAGCTTCTGCGCCATCTCCTGCTGCTTTGAGGGGAAGAGGTGGGCGTACTTATAGGTGATGTCCACACTCTCATGCCCTACCCGGTCAGCGATTGCCAAAGCCGAGAAGCCCATTTCAATCAGCAGCGACACATGGGAGTGCCGTAGGTCGTGGATTCGTATCCGCTTCACCCCGGCCTCCTTGGCTCCCCTGTCCATCTCGTGGTGCAGGTAGCTCTTGGTCACCTCAAAGATTCGCTGGTCTGGCTGGACTTTGTAGAGGGATTTCAGATAGTCTCTGATCTCGTCCGTCAGAAACTGCGGCATCTGGATGACCCGGACGCTCTTGGGTGTTTTCGGGTCGGTGATCACATCCCGGCCTTTCAGCCTTTGATAGGATTTGGTGATGGAGAGCAGCCCCTTGTCCAAGTCGAAGTCTGCCGGGGTCAGAGCCAGCAATTCGCCCTCCCGGATGCCACACCAGTAGAGGACCTCAAAAGCGTAATAGGATTGCGGCTTGTCCATCATGACTTCTGCGAATTTGAGGTACTCTTCTTTTGTCCAGAAAAGCATTTCCTTGTGCTTTTCCGACCCCATGCACCCGGCTGTGGCTGCTGCGTTTGATTTCAGCCCGTAGAACCGGACGGCGTGGTTCAGAATGGCACTGAGCTGTCCATGGAGCGTCTTGAGGTAGGTCGGCGAGTAGGCCTTGCCGTTTTTGTCCCGGTAGTTCAGCATCTCGTTCTGCCATGCGATCACATCCCGCGGCTTGATCTCGCTGAGCCGCTTTTCTTTGAAATACGGTAAGATTTTCGTTCGGATGATATGCTCCTTGGTAAACCATGTGTTTTCCCGGAGTCGCTTCTTTTTGTCCGTGATATAAATTTCCACAAAGGCTTCAAATGTCATGGTCAGGTCTGCCGCCTGCTGAAGAAGGAACTCCCGCTCCCACGCCAGAGCGTCCTTCTTGGTGGCAAACCCCCGTTTCAGCTTCTTCTGCTTCACACCTTGCCAGTTCTCGAAGTAGAAGGAAGCGTACCATGTGCCTTGCCTGCTGTCTTTGTAGGCTGGCATCTTATCACTCCTCTCCTGCCCCGTAGATCTTCTCCTGATAGTACCTCCTGCTTACACGGCCTCCCACGGTCGTGTAGCCCTTGGCTCTCAGTTCCTCGTTCCACTGGGCAATCATCTTGTACGCCAGACCCTGCGAGATGTCCAGCTCCTTTGCCAGCTCGTCTGCCTTGATAAAAATGCTATTTGCCATTTTTTGTCCTTTCCTTGTCGGTTTCGTTTCGGTGCCGCTTCATCCTCGCTGACTTCCGGCAGGCATATCCCCTTTGCGGTGCTGTGCCGTCCCCTTACGGAGCGCTCGCTTCCTTTCGGAAGGTCTTGGCGGTTTGGGTCAGTTTGGCGGTCATTCAATTTTACTAAGCATTTTTGCTTATCTTTTTGTGTTCTCATTATACTAAACACATTCCGTTAAGTCAAGAGGTTTTCGGGTAAAATCTTAAACTTTTTTGTTTATTTTCTATTGCACCTCCTGTTTTTCTGTGCTATACTGGGTTCAACAAATATGTTTAAGTCAGGAGGCAATCGCATGGCAGTCGGTGACCGCATCAAACGTGCCCGTAACCTCCGAGGTATGACCCAGAAAGAACTGGGCATTGCCATCGGGTTTGAGGAGAAGAGCGCAGACATCCGTATCGCACAATACGAAAGCAACACCCGCACTCCTAAAGAAGAGTTGCTCCGCAAGATTGCGGAGGTGCTGGACGTGAACTACCGTTCCCTCTATGAGCCGACCCTGTACGCCGCAGAGGATGTGATGTACACTCTGTTCGAGCTGGACGAGCACTACCCCGGCACCCGGCTCTACGAGGTCACAGACACCACCGACCCAGATTTCCCGGAAAAGCACATGGCAGTCAGCTTCCGCTATCGCCTGCTGGATGAGTTCTTAAAGGAGTGGCAGCTCCGCAAGAAGCAGCTCCGGGAGGGCGAGATCACCAAGGAAGAGTATCTGGAATGGAAGCTCAACTGGCCTCAGACTGCCGACGGCTGCGGCCGGTACGAGCCGAAGAAAAAGTGGCGTAAAGAATAAAAGACACAAAAATGCCCTCTGAAAAACTTACCGTTTCTCAGAGGGCATTCTCATGTCTCTCTTTATGAATAATCGCCTGATAGTATCAAAGCAGTATCACAGAGTCTTTTGGCTCTCAAAATATTGCATTGCATCAATACTTTTCAGGGTTTGCGGATTACTCAAGCTCGATCGTGGCCGGCGGTTTACCGGTGCAATCATAGAAGACGCGGTTGACGTGCTTGACCTCATTGACGATGCGGCTGGTGACGGTGCCGAGGACATCCCACGGCATATTGTAGCTTTCGGCCGTCATGAAGTCGGTGGTGGTCACGGCGCGCAGAGCCACCGCATAGTCGTAGGTGCGCTCGTCGCCCATGACGCCGACGCTGCGCATGTTGGTCAGCGCGGCATAATACTGGTTGATCTCCTTATCGAGACCCGCCTTGGCGATCTCCTCGCGCCAGATGGCGTCTGCATCCTGCACGATGGCGACCTTTTCAGGGGTCACTTCGCCGATGATGCGGATGCCCAGACCGGGGCCGGGGAACGGCTGGCGGCTGACCAGATACTCCGGCAGACCCAGCTCACGGCCGACCTGACGGACTTCGTCCTTGAACAGGTTGCGCAGCGGCTCCACCAGCTCCTTGAAGTCCACGGTATCGGGCAGACCGCCGACGTTGTGGTGGCTCTTGATGACGGTGGATTCGCCGCCCAGACCGCTCTCAACGACGTCCGGGTAGATGGTGCCCTGCGCAAGGAAATCCACCTTGCCGATCTTCTTGGCCTCTTCCTCGAAGACGCGGATAAACTCCTCGCCGATGATCTTGCGCTTGCGCTCCGGCTCGGTGACACCGGCCAGCTTGCTGAAATAGCGCTCGCGGGCGTCCACGCAGACAAAGTTGATGTCAAAGTTCGGGTTGCCGGGGCCAAAGACCGCGCAGACCTCTTCCTTCTCGTTCTTGCGGAGCAGACCGTGATCCACGAACACACAGGTCAGCTGCTTGCCGACCGCCTTGGCCAGCATAGCCGCCAGAACCGAGGAATCCACGCCGCCGGACAGGGCGCACAACACCTTGCCGTCGCCGATCTCCTCACGCAGCGCCTTGACGTTGTTCTCCACGAAGGAGTCCATCTTCCAGTCGCCGGTGCAGCCGCAGACGTTGTACACAAAATTGTGCAGCATCTTCTTGCCCTCGGCAGTGTGCAGGACTTCCGGGTGGAACTGAACGGCATACAGGCCCTTTTCAGCGTTCTCGGCAGCGGCCACCGGGCAGTTGACCGTGTGGGCCGTGATCTTGAAGCCGGGCGCCGCCTGTTCGATATAATCGTTGTGGCTCATCCAGCAGATCGTGGAGGGCTGAACATCCGCAAACATCTTGCTGGAATTGTCCACGAAGACCTCCGTCTTGCCGTACTCGCGCTCCGGTGCGCGGCAGACGCGACCACCCAGCAGGTGCATCATCAACTGGCTGCCATAGCAGATGCCCAGAACAGGCACGCCCCAGTTGAAGATCTCCGGGTCGATCGTGGGGGAATCCTCCAGATAAACGCTGTTGGGGCCACCGGTAAAGATGATGCCCTTGGGGTTCTTCGCCTTGATGAGCGCCAGATCCGTCTTGTAGGAATAGATTTCACAGTAGACATTGTTTTCGCGGACGCGGCGGGCGATCAGCTGGTTGTACTGGCCGCCGAAATCCAGAACGATCACGGTTTCGTGCTGCATGATATTCTCCTCCCTGTTGCATGTGTGCTTTTATAGATGGCTTTAGTATAGCACATTTCACAACCAAAAGCGACATCTTTTGTGGATTTGACCGGAATTATTTTTTTCGAATCGGATGACGCAGCACCGTCTTGCACTTTTTCGGGGCTGCCTTGCGCGGGTCGGAAAGATAGATTTCGTGGTGGCGGCGGTTTCCGAAGTCAAGCTCATACCCCTGTTCCTCTGCAAAGGCATCCATCAAATGCAGCGTCTCCGACTCGTCATCATAGGCACCGAGGTGCATACACTGGACGCAAAGGCCCTCTTCGTAAGGGAAGAACTGGACCTTCGAGAAATCCTTCTTTTTCTTGGCCGTTGCTTCCTGCACGGCCCAGTCAAAATCGGTCGGTGTCACAAATTCCGGCAGTCGAATCATGGATGTCCACTCGAACGTCTCCTTGTGCGCATAGTCCACACCGTTCACTCCCGCCTGATGCCACAAGCCTTCCAACGGCGGAACGACATATTCAAAATAACCATCTATTTTATGCTGCCCCTTATAGCTCATTTTGAGGGTATACGCAATGCCGTACAGCAGCTCGATTGCTGCCTTGTATTCGCCATTCGGTTCATTGGGGTCACCCCTCCCCTGCACTGCTGCAAAATTCATGGGTGGGATCGTAATCAGCTGCGGCTTTTTCGGCGGGAGATAAAATTCCCTGTACTCTTTCTTATAATCAAATGCCATCGCTTGCGCCCTCCAGTATCTTTTTATGCCCTCATCTGTCTTCAGTATAGCAGAACAACCTTTTTTTGTAAAGAGTCTTCTGTACAGAACACAAAAGGCTCCCCTGCCGCATCAGCAGAGGAGCCATAGATGCCAAAAAGAGCGTTCCCACTCTCCGGAATGGGAACGCTCTTTGAAAGTTTAACCTTTAGCCTTAGGACAGGCGCGAAGGGTCAAGATCACTCAATGATCTTGCCGACAACGCCAGAGCCAACGGTACGGCCACCCTCACGGATAGCGAAACGCAGACCCTCTTCCATAGCAACCGGGGTCAGCAGCTCAACGTGCATCATGACGTTATCGCCGGGCATGCACATCTCGGTGCCTTCGGGCAGGGTGATGATGCCGGTCACGTCAGTGGTACGGAAGTAGAACTGAGGACGATAGTTGGAGAAGAAGGGAGTGTGACGACCGCCTTCGTCCTTGGTCAGGACGTAGACCTGAGCCTCAAAGACGTTGTGGGGGTGCACAGTGCCGGGCTTAGCCAGAACCTGGCCACGCTCGATCTGGGTACGATCAACACCACGCAGCAGAGCGCCGATGTTATCGCCAGCCTCAGCGAAGTCCAGAGACTTACGGAACATCTCCAGACCGGTGATGGTGGTGTTCAGACGATCGGGCTTGATGCCGACGATCTCCATAGCGTCGCCAACCTTGGCGATACCACGCTCAACACGACCGGTAGCAACAGTACCACGGCCGGAAATGGTCATGACATCCTCGATGGGCATCAGGAAGGGCTTGTCCTCCTCACGATCCGGGTTGGGGATGTAGGAGTCAACAGCGTCCATCAGCTCCTTGATGCAAGCGTAAGCAGGATCCTCGGGATCGTTGGGAGCCTCCAGAGCCTTCAGAGCGGAACCACGAATGATCGGGGTGTCGTCGCCCGGGAAGTCGTACTCGGTCAGCAGCTCACGGATCTCCATCTCGACCAGATCCAGCAGCTCTTCGTCGTCGACCATATCGCACTTGTTCATGAACACAACGATATAGGGCACGCCGACCTGACGAGCCAGCAGGATGTGCTCACGGGTCTGGGGCATGGGACCATCGGTAGCAGCAACGACCAGGATAGCGCCGTCCATCTGAGCAGCACCGGTGATCATGTTCTTGATGTAGTCAGCATGGCCCGGGCAGTCAACGTGGGCGTAGTGACGCTTCTCGGTGTGGTACTCAACGTGAGCGGTGTTGATCGTGATACCACGAGCCTTCTCCTCGGGAGCCTTGTCGATGCTGGAGTAATCCATGAAGTCGGCGTCGCCCTTCAGAGCCAGAGTCTTGGTGATGGCAGCGGTCAGAGTGGTCTTGCCGTGGTCAACGTGACCGATGGTGCCAATGTTGACGTGCTCCAAAGAGCGGTCAAATTTTTCCTTTTCAGCCATTGGAAGTGTCCTCCTTTAATTAAAACATATTGGTAGTCTTGCGTAAGACTATCATACAAAATTTAAAGAGAAATTGCAAGTCTATTTTATGAAGTATGACTTATAAAATCAGACTTTGTGAGCGCGCTCAGCCATGATCTTGTCGGCAACGCTCTTGGGAACCTGCTGATACTCATCAGGCTCCATGGAGTACTGGCCACGGCCCTGGGTCTTGGAACGCAGGTCGGTGGCGTAGCCGAACATCTCGGACAGAGGAACCATAGCAGTCACGCGGGCGGTACCGTCCTGAGACTCCTGGTTGGTGATCTGGCCGCGGCGGCTGTTCAGGTCGCCGATAACGTTGCCCATGTACTCATCGGGCACGATAACATTGACCTTCATGATGGGCTCCATGATGACGGGATCGCACTTCTTCATGGCATCCTTGAATGCCATAGAACCAGCGATGGAGAACGCCATTTCAGAGGAGTCGACCTCATGATAAGAACCATCCCACAGGGTGACCTTGA
>ERZ857922.1517-NODE-1517-length-27954-cov-3.510879_pt1 | contig 27954 bp, 30 predicted proteins | sample MGYA00519579_ERZ857922 | MGnify/ENA primary metagenome ERZ857922 (study PRJEB31778, sample SAMEA3449375) | human gut metagenome | biome: human gut; feature: human-associated habitat; material: faeces | place: United Kingdom | collected 2010/2012 ... | reverse complement strand
CATACCGCTGCCGTTGGGATTCGGAAGGGTCTGGATGAGATTCTTCCCGTCTATGTAGAAGAAGTTCACGCCATAGGTCAGCCGCCCCTCCATCAGACGCTGCGAGAACGCCAGCTCGTAGTTCCACATCGACTCCGGCTGCAAATCAGGATTCTGTGGCGGGAACATGTACATCTCGCGCAAAATCGGATAACGGAATCCTTTCGAGGCGGAAGCTTTCAGTTCGATGGCGTGTGGAAGATGGAAGGCCAGCCCGGCTTGCGGTACCCACTCCAATCCGATTCGGGAATGATGGTCTGCACGAAGCCCGGCGTTAAATGTAAGCCAGGAACCGATGTCCTGGCGGAAATCAATATATCCGGCCAGTTCGTCCTCGTGTTTATCCACCAGTTCAGAAGTTGTTCCTATATTCTCTCCGCTCACATATTCACTCCAGGCATGTCCTCCATACCGGAACCAATCGAAACCTAATGTGATACGATTACCCTTAAAAAACTGAGTACTCTGATAAAGTGAAACACCCATCATGTTATCACGTGAGTTGAAACGGTCATCCTGCGGGCCCTCACCGGCAGAAGGAGTATATCCGTCATTAATCCAGTGATTACCCCAGTTATAGAAAAAGCTGACGGCACCGGAAGTCTTTTCATAACGGTTCTCAACAGCAAATGAAGTCATTCCTCGTGTGATACGTTGGTCACCATCCAGCAGCGGCGCGTCAACCGGACCGGGATAGGAGGCATTGAAATGGGTCACATTCACATCGCCACGCAAATTCCAGTTGTCCGTCATTTCATAGCCCAGTTTTGCATAGCCGCCGTACTGCTCGAAGCCCATGTCTGCACGGTGCCCGTCCGTACGGTTATATGAACCTGAAACGATGCTGGAAAAACGGCCTTTCCGGATGCGGTTGGTCAGCTCCGTTTCGAGTGTATTGTAAGAACCGTACCCGGCACGAAGATTCGTCTTCACCCCATCTTCCTGCATCTTGCGGGTAACAATGTTGACTACGCCGCCCATTGCATTGGATCCATAAAGGACTGAAGCCGGACCTCTTAGTACTTCCACCCGTTCGGCAAGGAATGACTGATAGGCATCAGCAATCGGATGACCGAAAATGCCGGCATATTGGGGATGACCGTCAATCATTACCATCAGTCGGGCTGTTCCGCCACTCAATCCACGGAGTGAAATACTTCCTGCCGCACCACCTGACACCCCGTATCCCATGACTCCGCGTGAGGTGACAAACAGGCCCGGAATCTGTTCTGTTAACACAGGAAGCAGCGATGGCTGCAAGGCCTGGCTTATTTTGCTGCGGTTCACTACCGATACGGTTTGGGACAGATGTCGGACATCCGTTTCATTACGGGTACCGGTAACCACCACCTCTCCGATTTCATATACCTTCCATGTATCAAGGGTGTCCCGTTTCTGTTCCTGGGCCATTCCCGTCTGAACAACAAGGACCATCAATGCAATTGATATATAATACCTTCTTATTTTCATTTATAATGTATTATCTGTTTGTTAGTTTTATATTTATTTATAAAATGCTTCTATCTGGTGAAAACAGTCCTCTAGTGTAGCACAATCAAAGCAAAGAATTTCCAACGGACACCATCCGGTAGCAGTCCGGTTGATAATATAAGGGACTACTGTTCCGTACCTTATTTTCACATTGGTCTTTGAAAGTAAGTCAAGGGCAGGCCGACTGACGACATCCGCATACACCTCTTTGACCTTTGCCAAAGCCATCAGTGCCGCAGCGGCCTTACCCACAACTTTATCTGCGATTGATGCTTCATACAAGAAGCCAGGGTCATCTTGCAGCAAATGATACAGATCGGTGACACCACGACCTTTGAATGTACAAATCTCACCATTTGCAACTACCAAAGAATGCTTTCCTTCATGTAGTAATTGAATCAAATCATCCATACGACCTGCTTTTATCTTCTTTTCTCAAAAGTAGTAAATTCGAAAAGAGTACAAGCTACCTCAAATATCGATTAAATTCCCCGTATCATGGATTATAGTCCGTAGCGTAACCAGATTACGTCATTTTCCAATCTTTCCAATCCGGTTAGACGGAGGTGTATGGGCAAATTCTCCATTGTAACTATTCCATCAAAAACGGATGTCCCATTTTTCCTGCCGTCAATGCCAGGAGCAATAAGAAGACTAACCTCATCAATCAAGCCGGTCTGCAAAAATCCTCCGTTGATATGACCTCCTCCCAATAGAGCTAAACGCTTGACATGAAATTGTTCATATAGTATATTCATGGCCGTATCCAAATCAATATTTTCATTTCCTACGGCAATCCATGATATTCCCTGTTTACGTAACATCTCCAGATATTCCTTAGAAACTCTTTCGCTGACAATACAAACCAACGGTACATCATCAATACTGTTTGAATTCCATCGTAAATGTCCTAACGTATCAACAGATACCATATAGGCATCCGATTCTTCTGCAATATATACAGAGGGTTGACCAACTGGTTCATACTCTGTCGGGACGAACGGTTCTTTGGCGGCGTTATAATGTTCCATGGTTACCCGTCCTTCTAACAAAGACGGGCAATCCAGTTGTTCCAATGCGGCATAATATTCTTCTCCACTGATTTTGTCTACCATCGAGCAGTCAATCCTACCATCAATGGAAGCCACCATGTGGCAAACAATATAGGGTCTCACAATATAATTCTCTATTCGATTAAACCTATGTTTTCCAACCATTCGGCTGTCATTGCATGACAATTGGACGTCTGGGAAGAACGGATCCAAAGGCTTGGGGTCAGGAAATTGCCCTCCGGGATAAGACGTTTGGCATCCGCCTCGACACCGCTGATGCCGCTGCTGGCACTGGAAACAATCAGACCGATGTTCTTCCCCGCCATCTCGCTTCCGTGGTTAAACAAGAAGGTCTGTAACGGAGCCGCCATATTGCTCCACCAGAGGGGTGCTGCCACAATCACCGTAGCATAGTTCTCAAGTTCAACTTCCACAGGGTCGATGGCCGGATAGGAAGAGGCGTCATTCGGATTCTCACGGATGGCAGCAATCAAGGCACTTCCCAATGCATAGTTGTTTGCTGCATAATCCAATCCTTTTTCTGCCGGTTCTATACGGACAACATCAGCCTCTATTTGTGTCAGCAGATCGGTTACAATCGTATGCGTGTTGTTCGTATAGTTGTAATAGACTACAAGAATATCTCCCTCGGCAGGATTGGGATTTTCCGGGTTATCATTCCCATTTTCATTGTCATTTTCATCACCTCCGTTATCCGGAGTTTCGGTCTGAGGCTGGTCGATTACAGGCTCATCATCTTCACAAGATGTAAACCCGAAAAATAACCCTGCTGCCAGCAGGATATAAAATAACTTCTTCATATGTATTTCTTATTTGAGTTGATTTATAAGTTTATTTGTAAAACCAGTTAAAAGCCAAACTTTGCTTCCTGTATTCAAGTTTATAATCCCGTCAATTTTTCCTGATCCTCCGAATAACGTCCACCAATGATATGGATAGAATCCAAACGAGAACGAATCTCCGCCAATTCCTCCTGCGAGAAGGTAACATCGACGGCACCAGCATTTTCAACAATCCGTTCAATCCTTTTTGATCCTGGAATCGGAACAATCCACGGCTTTTGAGCAAGAAGCCAGGCAAGGGCGACCCGTGCGGGCGAAGTTTGTTTCTTTTGGGCCAAATGCTCCACATATTCGGCTAACGCTACGTTTTGTTGTAAGTTCTCTGGACTGAAACGCGGAATGGTACTCCGGAAGTCGGACTGGTCGAATGTCGTCTGCCGGTTAAAACGTCCTGTCAGCATGGCCTTGCCCAGCGGACTGAAAGGAACGAATCCGACACCCAGCTCTTCCAAGGTCGGCAACAACTCCGCTTCGGGCTTGCGGTACCACATTGAATACTCGCTTTGGACTGCCGTAAGCGGACATACGGCATGTGCCCGGCGGACTGTTGCGGCTGAAGCCTCGGACAATCCCCAATGGAGAACCTTACCCTCTTTGATCAAAGACGAAAGTGTATCGGCAACTTCTTCAATCGGCGTATTCGGATCAACACGGTGCTGGTAATAGAGGTCGATATGGTCTCTCCGCAGACGCCGTAACGAGCCTTCGACAGCACGGCGGATGACTTCCGGTTTGCTCGACAATTCAACGGGACGTGCCGACCCTTCAAAATGGACATTGGCCATATCATATCCGAATTTGGTGGCGATGACCACTTCATTACGGAAAGGCTCAAGAGCCTCGCCAACGAGTTCCTCATTTTTAAACATGCTATAGACCTCAGCCGTATCAAAAAAAGTGATACCGGCTTCTACGGCTTTACGGAGAGTTGCAATTGCTTCTCCCTTTTCCGGATAAGGCGGGTAACTCTGTGTAAAGCCCATACAGCCTAATCCGATAGCAGACACTTCCAGTCCGCTTTTTCCTAATATTCTCTTTTTCATATCACTTTATTTTTAGTCCGGGAATCAACGGTGTGGAGTCCACCAGTTCAAGAGACTTGACCATATCGAGCGTTCCCTGTTTGTATTTCTGAAAATGCGGAGTTTGGATGTGTTTGCGATATGCCTCCTCATCAGCATAAATCTCCAAAATGGTGACCTTGTTCGGATTCTCTTTCTCAGCTGTGGCATAAAGTGTCAACACACCAGGCTCAAGCCGCATGGAAGCCTCGATTTCCTCCTTCAGATAGGCATTATACTCTACCAGACGTAAAGGATCAACCTCTATTTTTGAAAGACGTACAAGCTGTTTGGTCGGATCCACCGTCTCTCGACCGGCATTCTTGATGGCATTCAACGCTTTCATGGCCGGTGGAAAACCAACATAGGGAAGACACTGAATAACAGCCGCCACAAGTGTTTCCTTACTTGTTCCCAGCTTCATATTTCCCAATGTGTGGGATTGAAGTTGCGAATCGGCCTCCAGCGTTGTCAGAATGCAGTAAATGAGCAATTCCCTGGTTTTGACATCCAGGCCGTTGCGGGTATAAAAATCACCAAAACAATTCTCTGTCAGGAAGCGGGCCACATCAGCCCCCATACCACCCGGGACATCCGCCATCCGTTCGGCTATCTCGTTCCCATAAAGTGGATTCTGGATAGCAAATCCTTTTTCATATCGATTCTCTTCTGTGGTAGTACCCTGGGCATCCAGTGGCAAAGGAATACCTTTTTCACGGAAAACCTCGTTAATAACGCCGATGGCATTCAGTGTCCGCGGAAAACCGATGAACGGAGCGCACTGATATACAGCTTCCCGTAATTCAACAGGCGTCACACCTACATTCAATGCCGCCGCAGCATGGGATTTCAGTTGCGGTAGGGTCTGCATCGTGGTAAGCACCGTACAGGTAATCAGTTCGCGGGTTTTATGGTCAAGTTCACCTACGGCAAACACTTCTCCGAAGATAAACTTTTGGAGAATAGACATAAACTCAGGATCTGTTCCTTTTCCGGTTAAGGCATCACCGCCAAAAAGAGCCGTATAGTTCTCTTTACAGAGAGTGGTCCTGTCTGTTCTGGTATCATTCTGTGCCCTCGTCATTGATGGGAAAAACAGGCAACCCAATACAAGGGCTATTATAAGTTGTTTCATATTGGTAAGCAATGATTCAAAATTAATTTTATACATACGTATACTGTCGGGACTGTCACATCAAATATTTCAGCTGTTTCTGAAGCTGTTTTTTCTGATGACATCAACAATATAGATTTGCATCTGCGGGTTGAGCCATTATTATAGCCTTTCTCCAGTTTGAGGTGATCGGCCTCACATCATTCAAGCACTTTTATATGTTTCATGATTCACATTTTAAAATATCATGATGATACAATATTTATGTTGAATATAAAATACTTCAGATCCACTTACTTATCATTTGATTTTTATATGTAAAGCACATTAAAGTCAGCCTCCGACCAGTTTCTGCTGCTCAGCATTGTAACGGTCTCCCATAACAGGGATGGCTGACACTGCATTTTCCAGTTCCTGCCATTCTTCCGGTGTAAGTTTGAAGTCAAGCGTATGCAGGTTTTCTTCCAAGTGGGACAATTTGGTCGTACCCGGAATAGGAACAATCCATGGGGCTTTCTGTAACAGCCAGCCGAGTGCAAGTTGTGCCGATGTCATGCCACGTTCCCGTCCGAAACGTTGTAGTACATTCACAATACGATAATTGGCACGCATGGCTTCCGGTGTAAAACGAGGAAGCGTATTACGGTTATCATTGTTCGGATCAAATTGTGTGTATTCATTTAGATTTCCACCGAGGAAACCTCTATTCATCGGACTATAAGGGACAAAACCAATGCCCAATTCACGACATGTATCAAGCACACCATTTTCTTCCACAAGACGGTGCATCAGATGATATTCACTTTGAACAGCTGTCAACGGGCAAACAGCATGAGCCTTGCGTATGGATTCAGCACTTAGTTCACACACTCCCCAATGCTGCACCTTACCCTCTTTCATCAGGTCGGCAATGGTAGATGCAACCTCCTCAATCGGGGTATTGCGGTCATAACGGTGCTGGTAAAACATGGGCAGTGAATCCAGTCGAAGACGTCTTAAAGAATCCTCACAGTAACGGCGTATAATAGCAGGACGACTGTCCTGTCTGCCAGTTGCCCTTCCGTCTATCACTTCATGTCCGAATTTCGTTGTCACGTTGATTTTTCCTTTGAACTCGGAAAGAGCTTCTCCAGCAAGTTCCTCATTAGTTATCGGTCCGTAGATGATAGCTGTGTCAAAAAGTGTCACCCCACGTTCTACTGCTTCGTGCAGAAGACGGACACACGCTTTCTTGTCAGGATGCTGGCTGCGGTTGTAAGTCATACCCATAACCCCGAATCCGAGAGCTGACACCTCAAATGCAGCCTTCCCGCTGCCCAATGTACGGTGCGGAAGGTTATTACCTTTTTGCATATTCCGATTATCACCTCCATTTATTGCGGCATTTGCAGCCTGTACCTTATTCATTGTCGGCTGTATTGTCAATGCCGCACCTACAGCTACCGCTGTTTTCAAGAAACCACGACGGCTAATTTCTTCTTTACGTTCCATATCATAGTAATTTAATGAACTAATGTATTGAACAAGCACCATCAACCAATAACGCATGTCCGTCCACAAAGCTTGCTTGCGGGCTACACAACCAAAGTACAGCACTGGCTATTTCTTCCGGTTTTCCTAATCTCCCGGCTGGAATATCACGTACAAGTTCCGTTTCTAATTCTGGATTACGACGTATCAAGTCTTCGGCCATAGGTGTTCGTATAACGCCCGGACATACGGCATTGATACGGATGCCTTTCGCTGCATAATCGATAGCTGCAGTACGGGTTAGTCCGATTACAGCATGTTTACAAGCTATATATGCTGCCTGGCCGGGAAAACCTGTAACACCACCCTGCGAAGAAGTGTTCACAATCGCTCCGCTACCTTGTTTCAGCATTTGGATGATTTCATAACGCATGCAGTTCCACACTCCTTTCAAATCCACCGCCACAGTCCGGTCAAACTCTTCATCGGTAATTTCCGCCATTGGACGCTGGGGTGTTTGAATTCCGGCATTGTTATGTGCAGCATCCAATCTTCCATACTTCCCAACAACCCACTCGATCATTTCTTTTACTGCGAGCGTATCAGACACATCACAGCGATATGCTACTGCCTGAAACCCCTCTTTAACTAATTTTCTTGCCTGCTCTAACGGCTCTTTAATATCTACCAAAACTGTTATATAGCCGGTTTTAGCAAATGCTTCAGCGCAAGCAAGCCCTATTCCCATTGCTGCACCTGTTACTAATGCAACTCTTTTATCTTTCATTGTTTCTATTGTTTCCATATCAGATAATATTGATTTATAACTTGGTCTTTAATGGTTACAAACTTTTACCGAGCCGGTAGGCTTCATCTCCATATTTGGTGTTTCTTATGGAACCGGCAGTCCATACCCTCGGAGCTATGACCGACCCCATATCTTTCCAGCCAAGATAATCTGCCAAAGTAGAGTAATGTACTCGCATGGCTTCAGCATCCTTATATGCGCTATTGGCATATGCCATCAGGAAGGCCGTCTTTTTAAGAGCACCTTTTATTCGTCCGTTGATGGCGTAGAAGCGGTCGATGACACTCTTGATTTGTGCCGAGAAGCCGAAATAATACATAGGGGTCACAAATACAACCATATCTGCTTCCAGCAGATGCGGGCGTACAATACTGAAATCGTCTTTCAAGACGCAATCACCGTCCATGCCGCAGCGGTTACAAGCCATACAAGCGTTTACTTTATGGGTGGCACAATCGAAACGGAACACTTCATGCCCCTTTTCCTGAGCTCCTGCAATGAAACGGTCAGCCAGGTAGTTTGTGTTGCCGTTCCGTCTGGGGCTTCCTGTCAATACTACAATTTTCATTTTATCTTCATTTTTAGTAAACAATTCGTCGGCGGTTGCTACTGAGGATAGCAACACTGTTGCTGCAGCTGAAGCCGAGCACTTCAAAAAATCTCGTCTGTCCATATCAATCCAGTTTTTTATCTGCCATCCATTCGGAAAGGTGGTTCGCCACCTCCACGTTGTTCAAATCCGAAAAGGGAAAATGTGTATTACCATATAACCCAATCTCAGGAAGATGAATTACAGTAACATCTCCACCCATGTCATTCAGCAGCTTTGCCCACTCACGCATCAGATGCAGGCGGCGTGTCCATTCATACATTTCAGGGTGTTCATTCGTAGCCGGGAGGTTATCGCCATAATAAATAAGTATGGGAATGGCTGTATATCTCTTGAAATCGGACATCGATATTTCCATGCCTTCCGTCAAACCTGTTGCAGTCTTCACATAAGCTTCTTCTGGCATCATTCCTTTGGGAAAAGGGATACTCCCGCCTGGTTCATAAGAGACGATGGCCGCAATATTCCGGGTCTTCAGGAATGTTTTCCAACCTACTGGTCCTCCTTGTGAATGAGTGACAAAAATTGCAGGGCCGATCTTATCAAACAAGGCTGCATACGCATCTGAATAGACCTCGAAATCGGTTCGTCCTACCGTCGGTGTCATTTGACGGAAATATTGATTCAGCGCTTCGGGCTCGCGACTGAATTGTACACCTTCGAAGAAGTCCGGCCATACGCCTAACCGGAAACGGTTGAACCACACTTCCTCATCGAAGACGGGGACAATGGTCGTGCTATCCGTACTTCGTCCCGCATTGCCCCGACGCGGCTGATCGACAAGGTAGGTCGAGAAGCCGCGGCGAAGAAATATATTCTGGAATCCCTCTCTACCGTCCGGAGTCGTTTCCCAGGTTTTGGAGAACTGACCGACACCATGCGCAAAAACAAGCGGATATTTCCGGGCATGAACCGGTTTCTGATAAAACACATAGGCATGGTCGCCGTGGAATGTGTGCCCCGCAGAGTCTGTCAGGACCGTGCCACCTACCATAAAACTGCCTTGTTCGACAATCTTCAATGCCGTATTTGACGTACAGCCGGACAGCGATAGTGCAATGGCAATACTTAAAAACAGATTCCCTTTCATTTTGAATTCTTTTTTGTCAATAATTGTTTTGCATTCTCACATAAGATTCCGGACAGAGCGGGGGCAAGTGCCGGATCGTTTGACATCCATGCACGCATCCGTTCCAATCCAGCCATCAATACCCGATCGGGCTGATACGGATAATCCGACCCGTAAAGCAAATGGTCGGGGGTTGTTATGGTCAACAACGTGTGCACCACCTCGGGAGTCACAGCACCTGCAAGGTCGTAATAGAGGTTCCGGAGATTGGCTTCCCAGTCGATTTCCTGCATGAATCCTTTTGATACCATGGCCGGATGGACAGCTTTCATACGGGGTATGGCCAGCGGCAGGAAGGAACCACAATGGGGTACAACAATTTTCACTTGCGGGTAACGGGCCGGAACATTCCGGGAAATCATATTGATGACAGCCCGAGTAGTCTCTGCCGGATATTCATAAACAGCCAGCGGTGTAGTGGCAATAATATCCTCATGCACCGGTGATGGCTTGTGAGGATGAAGAATGATGACCGCCTGACGTTCATTCAGAATCTGCATAAGCGTATCGAGCTCGGCATCACCGACATATTGCCCACGACTGTTCGTCGCCAGCTTGATGCCGTCTGCACCAAGCGTATCCAGTACATAGAAGGCTTCCCGGACAGCCGCATCCACATCCGGCAAGGGAAGTGAGGCGCAAAAAAGGAATCTATCAGGATATTTAGTTTTCAACCGGGCACAAGACTCGTTATAGCTTCGTATTGCCCGACAGCACTCTTCCGCATCACCAAACCAAGGCTGCGGTGCAGGCATGGAAAGTACTGCTTGGCTGATACCAGCTTCATTCATGAACTTCAGATGGGCATCCTCACTCCACTCTGGTAACGGGAAAGTTTCTTCCAAGGCGGCATCATGCTGTTCAAGCAGGGCACGAAATTCAGGCAATACATTGTGACAATGTATATCTATGACATTTTGGGCATGTAATATTTCATGAAACATCATCATGCAAAGAAACAGGAAACAATACCGCATAGCCATCATCAAATCATTGGCATTTCCCACGAACCTCGTGTATCAACACCCGTATTTTCTGCGGCATACTCGATCATTCTCATATCCTCCGGTGAAAGGACTACTTGAAGGGCTCGGACTATATCCTGGACCTGTCCTACTTTAGTTACCCCGATAATTGGAGTCGTGCCTTTGGCTATTGCCCAGGCTATAGCGACCAAAGCCGGAGACACACCCAGTTTGGAACCGACTGAGCGCATTACATTGACCAAATCCTCTATCTGAGGCAACATCGGATTGTAGGTTTCGCCACGCTGACTTCCCTGAGGCATAGGATGGGTCGTATCATACTTCCCGCTTAAAGCTCCCTGTTCCAACACCATGTAGGCCCAAAAGTCAATGTCATGCTCACGGCAGTAATCCAAAATGCCTGCCTTTTCAGACGAGCGGTAAAGCAGACTGTAATGGTTCTGTACGGCAGACACATGTACGCCCTCTGCAGAAAGGATTTCTTCCGCACGCTTGATTTGTGCCAGATTATGATTGGAAACGCCCACACGGCGGATTTTCCCTTTTTTCACCAACGGCACCAGATAAGGAGTCCAGCGCTCTACATCAGCCGGATTATGAATCCAGTAGATATCGATATAATCGGTACCAAAACGGTTCAGGCTTCCTTCCAACATCTCTGCTACGGGATTTTCAGCCTTCTCATTAGCAATCTGAGGCGTAAACTTGGTTGAAACAAGCACCTCATTACGCGGATACTCACGGGTAAAGGCGGAAAGCACGGTTTCTGACGCTCCCATGCCATAGACTACAGCTGAATCCCATAGATTCAACCCGTTTTTCATTGCTTCATCAAAGACCGGACGCAATTCCTTTTCTTCAAGATGATTTCCAAAGACCTGATCACCACCAGCTACGCCTGTGCCCCACGACCAGGTTCCCAATACAATTGACGGTTTATTCATCATAATATATTCATTATTAAATTTAACGTATAAAATTGGTCATGGTGTGCGGCCCATGTTCCGGGAAAGTTATTCCGCCTTTCCGTCCAGCTTGAATACATTTCAGCAGCCATGCCATATTTCTTGCCAAGACACGCATTGTCTGCAAACCTTCCTCATCATTCCGGATTTCTTCAGGAGTATTTCCGTGAACAACATTCCAATACTGCGAAGGCACAATAGGCATGTTACAGTCTGCCATATATTTATTCAACTGGTCAAGAGTTGCCGTACCACCGCTACGGCGGCAGGTTGCAATGGCTGCCGCAGGTTTGCCGGCAAAATGTTCTCCATTGAATTCATCAATAAAAAATACACGGTCCATAAAAGATGTCATAGAACCGCTGGCTCCTGCATAATGAACGGGAGTTCCAAAGATAAACCCATCATACTTGTCGATCAAAGCAGTGAAATCATTGACCGTATCTTTTCGGAAACAACTTCTTTTACCAATACATGCCCCGCAACCTATACATCCTGCCACCGGTTGATTACCTACCCAAAAGATTTCGGACTGTATGTCTTCTTCCTTCAATGTCCCTGCTATTTCGGACAATGCGGTATAAACACAACCTTCTTTATGCGGACTACCATTGACCAGCAATACTTTTAGCGACTCCATTTTCAGTTACTTTTTCATATCTGGTAATAAAACGCCTCCTACACCTACATTTTCCGGCTCATTTTCCTTTATAAAGACAAAAATGGCCTGTGGTGCAATACCTGTGGCACGTGCGGTTGCTTCAGTAACTTCTTTTACGAGCTGATCCTTTTTCTCTTTGCTCATCTTTACTAATCCCATGGTTATAGATAGCATAATTACTCCTCCTTATTTTTATTGTTTTCTATTTTCAATGATTTTCCCAAAGACATGCATTTGCCGATTACTTCACCCGTACGCAGATAAGAATAAGTAGGCATTTCAAACAGAACCGGTTTCAATTTACAGTAGTCAATTTTACCGTTCTCATCAATCACGGATTCTTCGGCGTATGTAGCCGAAATGCTACAGATAAAATTGTCGAATGTGTCGGTCTCGTAATTATCCAACACCTCGCAGTCCATTACCAACGGGGAGTTTTCAATAATCGGAGCGCCAGTCTCGCTCAAATGAAAGGCAAAGACTCCAGATTTGTCTGTCTTTGCACCGCTGACGCAACCCACATAATCAGCAGTCGAAAGGAACGATTCATCCACAATATTTACAGACAGACGTCCCGTGGTTTTTATCCCCTGATTGGTGAAATGAGGTTTGGCCAGTGAAACCAGAATACGGTTATGACCGATGATTCCCACATGGGCTACCAACACCCAGTTGACCTTCTCTTGTACAAATGTACCGACAACCACGGCCGGAGTCGGATACAGAGCAAGCACACTACCTAAATTCCTTTTCATATCAATTTCTTTTTGCTTTTAACTTATTGATTCTATTGCAAAAATACCCTGAAAAGGAATGGAAGGCAGTAGATAATTTACCGATGTTTATACCCCTACACTCGATTTTACTTTCTGCATCCTATCCAATGTCCGTAAGTCAACATTCTCCATATCCATTCCAATGGGCCAAAACGGAAAAGAACGAACCATAAACTGCTGAATGACTGCAGCGCAATATATATCATTACTACTATCAATTCAGTAATAAAAAGGCTAATTTCTGAACCCAAGCCAAGACCGATTCCATAAAACACAAACATTCCGACTACAGACTGACCTACATAGTTGGTAAGTGCCATTCTTCCGGGAGCGGCAAACCACCGGAATACGGGTGAATCGGGATGCCGGAGAAATAGCAGACAGATGCCCGACAAATAGGCAAAAGCCAGCGGATACACGCAAATCAAATAGAGTATGCTGTGAACTGTCATTCCCCACGGATGATCGTTCATGGCACTATATGCGTACAATACCGAAACAGGCAATCCTACGGATAAACCACTTCTGAATACTTTTTTCAGCCAAGACCTTTTTTCCTCCAGACGGGCGTAAAGATGTTGCCTGCCGATATAAAATCCGAGAAGGAACAGTCCTAACACTTTGAAATACCGATTCCCGTCAATAAATTCCTGCATACGGACCCATGCTCCTTGAATCAGGAACTGGAAGACTTCCCCATAACTTCGGGCATCATGTAGCCAATAAGCAAAGTTCTCGTCCGTAATGCCAAATCTTGCACAATACACCTGCTGCATACGGACAACCGGTTCAGAAAGACGGAACTGTGTAACTTCACACAAGAAATCCACGACCACCGGAATAAGCAGCAATATAAAAGCAACTGTAAGTAAGCTGCGATTGGAAAGTTTCCGAAGCGGTGGAAGCAGCATTCCTAACAATGCATATAGCAACAGAATATCACCGCTCCAGATAAACATCAGATGCACAAATCCGATAAGTGCCAGCACAATCATTCTCCTGTAAAATACAGAAAGGGCATTCCCTCCTTTTCGTGCGACATTTTCAAAAATGATGGAGAATCCGATTCCAAACAAAAGGGAAAAGATGGTATAGAACTTTCCATCCACAAAGAAATAAAGTAAATAACGCAGCCATCGGTCAACCCCTGAAAGCGGCAGTGTAGCAGTGTCTTCTGCCGACATGAATGTGTAAAGCGAGAACTCGGGAAAATTGGCTATGGCGATTCCCAAAAGCGCAAAACCGCGCAGGGAATCCAGTATAACGAAGCGTTCGGATAACTTTATAGGGAATAGTTTATCTGTTTTCATTTTAAGTACTTTTAGGTTTGACGGGCCATTCTACCAATAGAAGACTGATTAAAATAATAATTAGTCCGGCCAATTGCAGTATTGTTACATGCTCATGTCCCCAACAGGTTCCGACGAGAACTGCTACCACCGGATTGACGTAGGCATGTGTCGCTACTTCGGAAGCCGGCCGAACGTTCAGCAGCCATACGTATGCCGTATAAGCAAGTAATGATCCGAAAATAATCAGATAAATCAGTGAGAACCAAGTAGATGTCTGAATAGAAACGATATTCAACCGTATGTAATCTCCAGAAACAAGCGAACAGATCCAGAACATTATGCTGGCGAAAATCATCTGCCATGCCGCTCCTGCAAAAGCATAAGTTTCTTCTGCCTCAGAAGAGCGATATTTGGTATACAGTGTTCCGAGTGCCCAGGAAATACATCCGCCAATCAGAATCATTATGCCATATTCGCTATGTGTAAACACAGCTGTATCAGAAAACAATTGCTCAATATATAACATCCCCACACCAGAGAATCCGATAAGCATACCAGCCACCATCCGAAGATTTTTGAAGTTTTTTTTCCACATAGGGACATCCAACAGCATAATCCATAGAGCCGTAGATGAGGCAACAATGGCCACCAGGCTGCTACTTACATAACGTTGGGCCAACATAATGACGGCCATGTCTACGAACAGCAGGATAATGCCACTCATCGCTGAACGCCGGATAAGCTGCGGATGCAACACTTTTTCCCTACGCCAAGAACATATTGCCAATAACAGTATTCCTGCAGCAGAAAAACGTAGGGCTCCCAGTAAAAATGTCGGAATATCATGCAGAGCTACCCCAATGAAGTAATAGGTAGACCCCCATACCACATAAATTAGGAAATAGGCTAAAGCAATTGCAAGTTTCTGATTTGTTCGAGAAATCTTCCCCATGTTAAGATCCTCCTGCAGTCAGACATTGAACGAACCTTTGGAAACGGGCCAGGGCATCTTCCATGACCGCACGTGGGCAGGCAATATTCCAGCGCAAGAATCCTTCTCCTTCAGCTCCATACATTGTTCCGCTGTTAAGCCACAGTCCGGTCTCTTTAAGCAGTCGTGTCTGCAACACTTCGGACGACAACTGAAGTGTACGGCAGTCAGTCCATACTAAATAGGTTCCTTCCAAACAGTTAACAGAAATTTGTGGCATATGAGTACGGAAGAATCCACACAGGTAATCATAGTTCGCTTTCAGATAGTCCAGCAACTCAAGAAGCCATTCTTCTCCTTCGTTGTAAGCAGCGATGGTCGCCTCGATACCAAAAGGATTGACATCACAGACCTCATTGATATTGATAGCCCGATCTATTTTCCTTCGTACATCCTCATCACAAGAAATGATATTGGCAATCTGCAATCCGGCCAGATTAAATGATTTGCTCGGGGACACGCAGGTAACTGAGTTCCGCAAGAATCCTTCACTAACCGATGCAAAAGGAGTGTAGGTGTGTCCTTGGAATACCAACTCACAATGAATCTCATCAGCAATAACCGTCACACTGTTTCTCATGCAGATTTCCCCAATGCGGTGCAACTCTTCACGGGTCCATACACGGCCTGTCGGATTGTGAGGATTGCAGAGCAACAGGAGCTTTACATCGGGGGCGGCAGTCTTTTGCTCCAAATCGTCAAAATCAATATAATAGATATTGCCAACGTGTCTCAACGGATTGGTAACAATGCGGCAACCATTATTCCTTATGGATGAAAAGAAACAATTATACACAGGAGTCTGCACGACCACGCCATCCCCTGGTTCTGTCAATGCCTTGATGGTGGCTGAAATGGCAGGAACAACGCCGGAGGTATAAATTATCCATTCTTTCCTGATGGACCAGTTATGGCGCCTTTCAAACCAGCGGATTACTGCCGTATAGTATTCATCAGGTACATATGAATAGCCGAATATGCCGTGTGCCACCCGTTTGGCCAATGCATTGGTGATGGCTGGTGCCGTACGGAAATCCATGTCCGCCACCCAAAGGGGAAGCACGTCTTTACCAACAAGAGAAGAGTCCCATTTATAGGAGTTCGTTCCCCGTCGGGGGATAATCTTATCGAAGTCATATTTCATAGTCCTTCTGTATTAGTCGGTGAAACAGGTGCGCTCATCCCTAAGCCGGATCTCACAGTCGGCAGGAGCCTTGATATTCTCGTCTATTGTTATCGAACCGTACTCATCTGCCACGATACGTCCCGACATGGGGTTCTTGATATTCGTTATGGCTCCACGAATATCGGCATTCAATGTGCTGTACTCAAAGGCCCGGTCACAGTCCGGTCCGAATGTACAGTTTTCCAACACCAGGTCATGAGCATAACAGAGCGGCTGTTCGCCCGTGATGTGACAGTTAACCAGACGAAGGTTTTTGGAATGCCAGCCAAGGTATTCGCCGTTAAGCTCTGAATCATATATGGTCACATTCTCCACCTCCCAGAAGGCATCCTTTGTGGTGATTCTGGCATTGTGGATTTCAACATTCTTCACATACTGGAATACATACTTGCTGTCGCTATCCAGTCCGTCCACATAAATGTCGTGGCTGAACATGAATGGATAAGTTCCTCCGTGCAGTTTGAGATTTCTTACACGTATACCGTTGCAACGCCAGAATACCTCATCGGCATCGTTCATCGTAACGTTATCGATATCGATTTCACTCATTTCGCGGAACATCTTCGGTGCATCGATTACGGTGTCCTTCATCACCAAATGGTCGGAATACCACAAGGCCGAACGTCCTCCCACATCGAAATAGCAGCGTTCTATCTTGAAACCGTGTACATGCCAAAAAGGATAATTCCCTTCAAAACGGCAATCCAACGCCTCAATGTTGCTGCACTCTTTGATAGCCGATTCTCCGGCTCTGATAATCACATTCTCCAAACGAAGGTTATGCGATTCAAACAGAGGGCGTTCGCCCCCGAATTCTGTATTTCTGATAATATCCATAAGATTACTTATTATTTTTATCTGTTTTTAATAATTCATTTTTTCAAATTACAAATGCTGGCCCGGGTCAATTCAGAAATTCCGCTCCAGACTTAGACAGTATGTCTTCAGGAGACTCACCTCTAAGTTTCCTGAATAAGGAACAGAACACCTGATCTGTAGGAAATCCCAGATCCGCGGCCACATCCTTGATATCCCTGTCACCCTTTCTTAACTGGACTACCGCAAAAGAAATTCGTTTGGAATTGACATAATCTTCCGTACACTTGCCAGTTTCATGTTTCAGCAGATCATTGAAATAATCCGACGTACAGCCAAACATTCCGGCAAAATCCCGGGCCGTCGGCAACGGTACATATCGGGCTTTTCCAGAGCGGAAGAAATCCTCAATCCATTGGTCCGCACGATTTACAAGTTTCTGATTTCGGTCATGACGGAGAATAAACTGCCGCTTATGGAATCGGGAGACATAATCCAGCAGCAGCCGGATTCTTTCCGCCAATATGGTGCAGCTGAATTCGTCAAAGCCCCAGCACAGCTCGTTTTCAATATCATCAATTTCTTTCTCCAGAGTAATCCTTTCTCGTAACGAAAGCTGCAGTGACTCATCAATCCCGTATCTGAAAAATGAATATCGTGTGGACATCTTTCCCTTGAGACAGGGATTGAACAGTCTGTTATGAAAGCATAGCAGTAATCCGTCAGCTTTCTCTTTTCCGGATTCCCATATACACGGATCAACCTGAACATTCGGTTGCAATGCAACCAGCGCCCCGTCACTGAAATCACATTCTTTCCGTCCCAGACAGGTCGGCTGAAAATCCGTTCTTCCTCTGACAAGCAATGCGTTAAAGCCGAATTGGAGCTGCCCAGGTATATCTTTTACCGCTGGCAGCCTGATTACGCTTGCCAAGGGGTTGAGTGTTCTGACTGAAAAAAAATCATTGCACTGACTAACTGTTTCCAATATCATTTTCCTGCTACCAATAATCGAATGATTTATTATTTAATTGATAAGATTATGTCGGATGAGCCACGCCTGAATCTCATCTGAAAGAGAACCGCCTCCACTATAAGTGACAGATAAAGCTTCACACACATCTGCCCCAGGACAAGTTTTGCAGATGTTGGAAACCGTTTCTCCCATCATGCCATTACCATGACTGCAAAAAGGGATTATCCGCTTGCCGTTGAAATTATAGGATTCAAGGAAAGTATAGACCGGCATCGGCAAGATGGCATACCAGTTGGGATATCCCAGCAAAATAGTATCGTATTCATCCATATTTTCTATGTGTGTCCTTAACGGAGGGCGTGCATTGTTGAGTAGATCCTGCTCGGCCTGTTCAAGTAGAGTACTGTAATTATCCGAATAGGGATGCTCCATCTCTATTTCAACGAGATCGGAGGGAATCAGCACATGAATACGTTCGGCTATCCCGCACGTATTCCCGCTCTCTGAGAAATACACGACGAGTGTCCTGTTTTCTGTCTGTGCATAAGTCTGTTCTGATGAAAAGATCAGACTGAAGAAAGCCAATAAAAAAAATATTCTATTTTTCATATTCATTTATATTGAAATCGGTTCTACATTTCTGGCAAGCCGGAAACCTCTCTTATAGTCCCTGTAATCAGCAGGCACAGCTGAACGGTAGGCACTGCGTACATGCTTGGCGTAGTCATACCATCCACCTCCACGGGCCACACGGTTTTTCCCGGTATCCGGTCCTGACGGATTTTCCTGAAAGGCATCCGGATAAGAATCATAATAATCCCAACACCATTCACTTACATTGCCATGCATATTATATAATCCCCATGGATTCGGATCAAACTCATCAACATTCACTGTCTGTCTTCGGTAAGCGCCTCCGCCTTCACCCTCAATATAGGGATAACTGCTATACCAGTTGGACTGCTCAACGGTGATATTGCGGCCTGTGCTGAAAGGAGAATCAGTTCCAGCCCTGCAAGCATATTCCCATTCAGCTTCCGTAGGCAGACGGTAGCCGTTCGCACTTCTGTTCCATGTAATATCCGAGCCATTGATTGTATAAACCGGATCCAGGCCTTCCGATTCGCTCAATGCGTTGCAGAAACGTATGGCATCATACCACGAAACCATCTCTACCGGACGATTGTCTCCCTGAAAGTGACTGGGATTTGTTCCGGTAATGGCTCTATATTCGGCTTGTGTCACCTCATATTTGGCTATCAGGTATGCCCCTACGCTTACCCGGTGCTGTACTTCATCATTTTCACGCCACCGTTCATTTTCAGGACTGCCCATAGTAAAGGTCCCTCTATTGATCTGTATAAAATCGCCTTGCTCTACCGGCAGGTCAACCGGTGTTACAGGCGGTTGTTCCGGTTCATTTTCTGTATGTGCCTCACTGCATGCTACAAACATCAACATACAGACGGCCAATATGCAATCCATTGTCTTTGCCATAATTCCATTATTCATATTTGATAATTACTATAATGACAGTATTACGGATTTTTCTCCTTTTCCTCCTAAAAGTTCGAGCATTTCATTCCGACTGGAAACGCTGTCCACCTTTCCAAGACGGGTAAAGTTCCATGAATTGTTGTCATAGTAAATCACAAGATAATTACCCTGATAGAGAATGATATCTCCGGGACCTGTATCATTCTGTCTGTCATTACGTGGAAGAGAAAATCCTAACGGACCGACCTTTTCCATATCATTGTAATCATCCATGTGGACATGTAGATTGCCTTGTTTCAGACGCTTAACAAGTGCCTCACATGATGAGTTCCCATTCAAAGTGACGGTAAACATTCTGTTTCCGACAGTCATTTTGATTTTATTGTTTTCCATATTATTATCTGTTTTTGTATTATTATGTCGGGTTGATTGTCCTAGTACCGGCAGTGTTGCCAGTAACAACATTACCCATAAGACTAAAAAATTCTTCTTCATATCAATTATAAGACTTGTTTATGATATGCCATACAACCGTTCAACTTCCTTAAGGTCATGCAGGTCAAGAATTGTACTGACTCCGGTATCCATTCGGGCTATCAGTTCCATATCCTCCTGCGACAACGAGAAATCAAAGACTGCAAAGTTCTCGATTATACGTTCTTTCCTGACGGATTTGGGTATCGATACTACTCCTCGCTGCAAATGCCAACGAAGGACTACCTGTGCGGCTGTTTTTCCATATTTCTGCCCGATCCCAACCAATCTCTTATCCGTGAACAATCCGTTTTTCCCTTCTGCAAACGGAGCCCATGCCTCAGACTGTATATGCAGGGATGACATGATTTTCATCGCTTCTGTTTGTTGGGTGAACGGATGCATTTCTATCTGATTGACAGCCGGTACTATCCGTACATTATGGCACAGGTCCAACAAGCGGTCGGGTTCAAAATTACAGACCCCAATGGCACGTACACGACCGGAATTGTAAAGCTCCTCCATGGCTCTCCATGCCCCGTAACAGTCTCCGAACGGCATGTGAATGAGATACAAATCAATATAGTCCAATCCTAAACGGACAAGCGACTGCTCGAAGGCAGATAAAGTCTGCTCGTATCCCATCTCGGATATCCATGCCTTGGTTGTGACAAACACCTCTTCGCGTGGCAATCCGCTTCGGACTATTGCCTTGTCGACAGCCTCTTCGTTTCCATACACAGATGCCGTATCAATCATACGATATCCGGCCTGCAATGCCTCAAAGACAGCCTGTTCACATTCTTCCGCATCCGGAATTTGAAATACACCAAATCCAAGAAGGGGCATCCGTACTCCATTATTCAATATTTTATATTCCATATTTATCTATACCTTTTTAATCGATTTAATAATTTTAGCTGGCACGCCTCCGACAATTGTATTTACAGGCACATCCTTAGTTACTACGGCACCCGCTGCCACAATGGCATTGTCTCCTATTTTAACCCCTTGCAAGATAGTGGCATTCGAACCTATCCATACGTTTTTTCCTAAAACGATAGGTGCAGGATAGGTCATTTTTCTCTCTTCTGGAGCAAGACCATGGTTGAGAGTTGCGAAGACCACATTATGCCCAATTTGAGAACCAGCTCCAATAGTTACGCCCCCGTGGTCTTGAAAATGGCAACAGGCATTGATAAAAACGCCTTCCTCCACCGTAATATTCTTACCAAAATCAGTGTAAAATGGCGGGAAAACCCTGAATGTATCCGGCACTTTGTATCCAAACAGTTCTGACAGATATGCCCGTACTTCATCTGGTGTATGGTATTCTGTATTCAGACGAAAAGTAATTTTTCTTGCTTCGTTACTCATCCTGTCCATCAGATTTAGTATCTCATTAGTATTCAGCGGATTCCCCATGCGAGCATATTCCTTAAATTCTTCAATTGTCATCATAATTATTCTTTTTCCAGCTTTACATGTATATTACCTGAGACATTCAACACTTGTATACCCTCACCGTCAATATGTCCTATTTTTATCAGGTCGTTGCTGTGTGACCAGCTCTTGCAGAAGACGGCGACATTTCCCCATGGTGCATAGATGGTAATGTCTCCGGGCACTGGTGCACAACCTCTTGTCACACCATCAATTTCCAACTCCGGATCAGGATAAAAAATTTTTTCCGTAGTGTTATTATAGTCATTCAGTGTAACTTCCATAGGCAGACGGGACAGCAGGTCGCGTACAGCAGCATTGTCCTCCATGGTAGCACTGATTGTCCGGTCTCCTACGACAATATTCATTTTCAATGATGTAACATCAGGTTTTTCAGAATCTTCCAATCCGACACCTATTTCTTCAAGCCATTCCGCAACACGTCTCTCCATTTGAGATAGGGAAGAAGAAGTCAGCAAAAGCGTACGGTCAATGAACTCCGATTCCAGACAGAGATTCCTTGCCTCACTGACAGAAGTAGAGATTCCGCTGCTTCCACTTGTAGCAAAGAGAGTAATACGTTTTCCTGCCAGTTTGGAGGCATGGGTGTGAAGAAAAGACTGCATGGGTGTAGCCATGGAACCATACCAGATAGGATAGCCTACGAATATCATTTCATAATCATCAAAATTGTCGACAGTTGTTCGGATGTTCGGATAGTTACCCTGACGGATGGCATCCAGTTCCTCTCTTGCGCGTTCAAGCATTGCGTTGTAATCATTCTCATACGGCGTTTCGGGTTCCACTTCAAGAATGTCACAATCAAGCTGTTTTCTGATTTCGTCAGCCACTTGTTCCGTATTGCCGCTGCGCGAAGTGAACAATACCAGATATTTTCCATTGCCTCCTGGAGTAGGATCGGTCGGTTCTCCGGGTTCATTATCATCAGAATCGTCATTCCCCGGCTGTTCCGGCGTATCAGGGACAAAAGGATCGTTGTCTGTAGGACTACATGCAGACAAGGAAATAACTACAAAAAGCATTGATGCAAGCAATAAAATCTTTTTCATGTTAACCTCCTTATTAATATGATTATAGTTTGTTTTATCTCTGATACAAAAGTATGAAAAGAGCAGAAGTGCGATAGTATACAAATCCTCGGACTATATACCCCTGCTACTGATTTGCTTAGGCTTAAAAAAGAATCAGCCCCCATGCAATGGAGGCTGAAAACAATAAATATTCTGTTTGATGCCAGCTGGTTATTATCTCCAGGACTCTTGATAGATACTGACTATTTCAGAATCTGTCATCTGAATACGGTCGCTGGTAAACATCACGCCCATCACCTCGCGGGCATTGTGCATGAACTTCTCGCATTCGTCGAAAGCAATGCCGTAATCGGACATCTTCAAGTCGGCCACACCGCACGCCTCCTGTAAACGGGTAAGTGCAGTAATGAAATTTTCCGGTTTGTCGGCTTCAGGCATACCCATAACTTGGGCCATACGGATGAAACGCTCGTCACAGGCATGATTGCGGACGAAATAGGAGAAATAGGCGCGACTGATCATTATCAGACCGGCACCGTGCGGGAGGTTGGGATGGTAGGCCGAGAGGGCATGTTCCATTCCGTGCTCGCTGGTAATCAGCGTAAGGCACATGACTATCCCCGACAGTGTATTGCCGAAAGCCACATGGGTGCGGGCTTCCAGGTCGTTACCGTCTTTCACGGCACGTGGCAGGTATTTCGCCAAATTTTCTATGGCAGTCAAAGCATACATGTCGCTCATCAGGTTGGCTCCGTTGGCGATGTAACCTTCGATGCTGTGGAACAAGGCGTCGAAACCCTGAAAAGCAGTGAAACCGGCCGGGACGCTCAGCATCAGTTCCGGATCGACAACCGCCAGACAAGGATAAAGGCTGGGAGCACCAATGAAGGCTTTTTCGTAAGTATCTTCTTTAGTGATGACTCCGGCACTGTCGGTCTCCGAACCTGTACCGGCCGTTGTCGTAATGGCGACAATAGGCAGTGGCGTATTCGGAATAGGTAGTCCCTTGCCGGAACCGACGGCCACATAATCCCACAGAACGCCATCGTTTGTTGCCATGACAGCGATGGCCTTGGCGCAATCCATGACGCTGCCGCCTCCCAGTGCCACCAGGAAATCACAGCCAGCAGCACGCGCAGCTTCAGCTCCCGCCTCTACATTGGCTACGGTCGGATTGGGGGATACGCCATCAAAGAGAGCGGATTCAATACCAGCCAACCGTAACTGCCGTTCGGTACGTTCAAGGTATCCGTTGGCGCGGGTCGATTTGCCATTAGAAATGATAATAAGTGCCTTTTTACCCGGCATGGGCTGTTCTCCCAGTTTATTCAGCATACCTGCGCCAAACAATACACGAGTAGGAACATACATGTCATAATTCAGATTCGTTTCCATAATTTGTCTTTTTCAGATATTATTATTTCAGTTTATTGTATTCTTCGTCCGTAACCGGTTCCAGCCACTCGTTCGAGGTTTCATCACCTGGAACCTCGAAGGTCAGATGAGCAAACCAGTCGTCAGCTGTCGCACCATGCCAGTGCTTCACGTTTGCAGGAATATGAATGACTGTTCCCGGAAGAATCTCGACTGCAGGTTTCCCTTCTTCCTGATACCAGCCACGACCTGCAACACCGATGAGCATCTGACCACCGCCACTCTTAGCACGGTGTATATGCCAGTTGTTGCGGCATCCGGGTTCAAAAGTCACATTGGATATGTTTACCTGCTCACGCGAAATGGGGGCAAGATAGCTGTTGCCGATAAAATATTGGGCGTATGCCGTATTAAGTTCACCGATGGGGAAAATCATCTCGCGCTGAAAAGCAGCCTTGTCATCTGCCGTTGCCGTATCATCCGCCCATACATCCTTAGCTAGCCGGAACGCCGCCCATGCTTTGGGCCACCCGGCATAAAAACCGATGTGAGTAAGAATCTCCGCAATCTCGGTACGGGTGATACCGTTCTGACGGGCTGACTGAAGATGGTAGGTCAGTGAAGAGTCAGTAATACCCTGGCTGATGAGCGAAGTGATGGTCACCAGACTGCGGTCACGTAGGCCGAGTTTATCCGTACGACTCCATACGTCTCCAAAAAGTACATCGTCATTCAATTCCGCGAACTTAGGAGCGAACTCTCCGAGCTGGTCGCGGCCAGCTGTCTGTTTGATTTTTTCCTGTGCCATAATTGTTGTTCCATTAATTGCCAGCGCAACAAGCGCTATAATTATCTTTACTTTCATATGAATTATATTTATTGTTTTTTGGTTCTTTTTCTACTGCAAAATTATCTGAATATAGGACTGTAGCCGGTATATAATTTACCGATATTTCTACCCGAACATTGGAAAAATGGAGATTATACCTTATACTACCTGGTATCATGCAATCACTTTTATTTTATCCACTCAATATGCTCTTTATTCGTTCTTTCCGTTATTGATAAATGGACTAGCCTGCTTTCTGAAGTTGATCCGTGCCAATGTTTTACGTTAGCCGGAGTTCTTACAACATCTCCCTTCTTTATCCGGATAACTTCCAGTCCTTCTTCCTGATAATAACCTTCACCGTCCAATATCAACAATACTTGTTCGGCATCCGGATGTATATGCCATGTATTCCTACTGTTGGGGGCAAATACCAGATGGTTTATATCAAACTTTGCCTGATGGGCTACATCTGAAATATAGACTTTCCCGGTATAATATTCTGACGTAACTTGCTCTCCCCATTTAAAGACCATATTATCCGTATCTTTTTCTGAATAAGACTCTTTATAATCCTTTTTCAGGATAAATGGTTCCCCAGGATTAAGAATATGAATACGTTCAGGATTGATAATTCTACCTTCAAGACTTTGTGGATCAGCGTTAAAAGGTTTCATATCAGGCGCATCTACAGTTCCCCAATGTGAAAGAATCAAATTCGCCTCAGGATAATTATTAGCAATCTTTATGGCTCCTTCCAATCCTATATGCCAGGAATCATCAGAAAAATCAAAGAAAATGACGTCTGGAGACGGTAACTCAAGAAACTCTGGTAAAAACCGGGAGTCACCTGGAGCCCATATTAGCCCATCGGGAGTATTGATAAGAAAACCACAATAATCTTCCATCTTATATTCCCTTAACCTTCGAAATTCTTCCATCTCATTTTGCCATAGATGATTAGCCGGAGTCAGCTTTACACTTATAGAACCTATACGGAATTCATCACCGATATCATGTCCAAAAGACGGCAGACCTTGTTGTCGCATCAAAGTATCGACATAATGTGTACTATGATATTGAAAACAAGCACTTGATAGTCCTGTACATGAAGGTATGCTGTAATGGTCGTTATCACAATGAGTAATGAGCACCGCATCCAGATGTGGAACTTGCTCCGGAGTAATTGGTGCTTGAAATAAAACAGGCATATCAAACCCTTTCAACATGGGGTCAATCATGATACAAGTTCCACGACTATTAATAAAAAATCCCGCATTACCCAACCAGCGGATGACTGTTTCATTTTGAACATTGAATGCCTCTTCCCCAAATGGTTGTACAGCAGAGGGAGTAGCCTGACCTTTCTTATCATAACGAATTCTCGCCTGTGCCCATGCTATCTGAATCTGAACGGATAAAATAATAGCTAAAACAAGTTTACTCTTCATATATATCGCTTCTTATAAATATTCATTGGAATCTTTTTTAACTGCAACAAAGTTAAATGTATGAGAAAAATTGAATGGTAGACAATTCTTTGACATATATACCTGAATTACAGATAACGGACAATTCATAAAATAAAACGAAGACCCTCATCAATATGATAAAGAGTCTTCGTTTCAATATCAATAAATAACCATGTGAATTATCATCAGTCATCAGCACGGAACTTGTATGTTTTAGAAGCATTGTTTGTAACCAACTGCACAATGTAAATTCCAGCGGGAATGTTATTAATAACTTTTTCGTCGGTTTGCATTACTTTACTACCATTTACGTTGAATATAGAAACATAATCTATGTTCCCTGAAACAAAGAGTTGACCGGAACGATATTGCAAGCTGGGACTATTGCCCATATTCATACTGACAATTCCAGTTGAGGTATTCTCATAATCAATTTCCTTAAGCCATTCTGAAAGCATAGAATGACAATTTTCAGTCTGTGAAGAACGTATCCACAGGCTTGGAGTCATGAAATTCCCGTCAGGAATAAGGCGTTTTGCATCAGCTTCTACACCGCTGATGCCGCTACTGGCGCTGGATACAATAAGACCAATACGTTTGCCTGCCATCTGAGAACCGTAAGTAAACAAAAATGTCTGCAAAGGTGCAGCCATATTGCTCCACCATAAAGGAGCACCTATAATTATGGTATCATATTCATCAAGATTGTTGATTGAGGTTTTAATTGCCGGATATGAATCCGGATTGGCAGGATCATTTCTAATGGCAGCAATCAACGCACTGCCAAGAGCATAATTGTTTGCAGCATAATCCAACCCTTCTTCTGCAGGTTCTATACGCAAAACATCAGCCTCTATTTGTGTCTGTAAGTCACTGACTATCCTATGAACATTGTTTGTGTAACTGTAATAAACAATCAGTGTTTTTGCCTGTAAAGTGCAAACACAGGACATGATAACTAAAAATGATATTAGCTTTTTCATTGAAATGTAGTTTTAATGTGAATTATTTGTGATTATTTTCCCATAGTTTCTTTAACACGAGCCAGCAGGTTGGGAATATCCAACCCTTGCGGACATTTCTCCAGACAGGCCCCACAATTGACACAGGCCGAAGCTGGTGCTCCTCGCTGGATTGGGGACATGGAAATTGTATAATCAGCCAAAGCCCGATTCATATTTTTGTGTACAAGATAATTGTTGTAAACATATGCAAAGATGTAGCCGACAGCTACATTGTGTGGACAAGGGATGCACTGATAACATCCCGTGCAATCGATATGTCCCGGAGTCTCTCGAAATGCACGGATGGTCGCACCCAAAGCCTCCCGTTCATCGGGTATCAACATGTTGGGCCGTGCTTTGGAAGCATATTTCAAATTAGCCTCCACATCAGCCATGGAATTCATTCCGCTGACTGCAACACTCACTTCAGGAATATCCCACAGATAGTCAAGAGCCCATTCCACATCAGGTTTTTCTATTCCAGTTGAATGGAGAGCATCACGCATTGATTGAGGAAGATTGG